>ERZ808028.939-NODE-939-length-19865-cov-4.787649_pt1 | contig 19865 bp, 17 predicted proteins | sample MGYA00380184_ERZ808028 | MGnify/ENA primary metagenome ERZ808028 (study PRJEB31490, sample SAMN06133397) | mouse gut metagenome | isolation source: J8_1 | host: mice | place: China: Chengdu | collected 2015-05 ...
TTACAAAGCTGACCACCATAGCAGTACAGGCGGAAGAAGATTGGATCAATGCAGTAAAGATAAAACCTACCAAAATGCCGGTAAAACGGTTTGTGGTGAACATCTCCAGAATCTTTCTGAGTTTGGCGCCCGCAACCTTTTCAATACTGTCGCTCATGACATGCATGCCATACAGAAAGAGCCCCAGTCCCCCAGCCATCGATAATATAATGCCAGCTTCCATTCCTTATCCCCCTGCCGGATATCCCATACCCGGTATGTGCTCTTTTATTCTCATCTATCTCCTGCCCACCAGATACCCGGCTTTTTCAGCGAAAAAACGCCTTTTGCCGAATACCTGACGAGCCTACCTGTCCATTATAACCGTTTTATCGACATCTTTCAACAAAAATATCAGGCGTGCTCATAATACCTTCCCTTAGCGATATCCGCCGCCATCTGCCGCTTCAATTCCTCCACCGAACCGAATTTTCGCTCCGGCCTGTGAAATGAGAACAGCCTGACCGTGATCTCTTTTCCGTAGATATCCTGCGCAAAATCATAGAGATAGGTTTCCACCCCCGCCTGTTTTTCATCGTTCACGGTGGGTTTGCAGCCGATATTGGTGATACCCTTGTAAGTATGCTCCCCCAGAATGACTTCCGAAAAATAGACGCCGTAGGGCGGTAGGAGTTTTTCTTTCTCCGGCAGCAGGTTCACGGTGGGCATGCCCAGCCTGCGCCCCAGCTTCTTACCATGTGCCACCACGCCGCTCACGCTGTAGGCCTCGCCGATCAGCTCTCTCGCCTTCTCCATATCGCCCGCCTTCACCGTCTCCCTCACATAGCTGGAGCTGATCTCCACGCCGTCCAGACAGACTTTCTCTATGATGTCCGTCCGGTATCCGCACCGTCCGGCATATCGTTCCAACAGCGCCGTATCGCCTTTTCCGTCCTTTCCGAAGGACAGATCCTTCCCCGCCGCGATATACGCTGCCCGCATCTGCTTTGCCAGCACTTCTTCGATAAACTGTTCCGCCGGCATGGCTGCGCTCTCATAAGTCAGCGGAAATTCGATCAGCACGTCGATCCCCAGCTCCTCAAACAGTTTTCGCTTCTCCCGTTTCGTCGTGAGTTCCGGCAGGCTCGTCCCCGTAAACAGCACCGCCGGGGAAGGGTCGAACGTGAACACGGCCGCCTGCAGCCCCTTATCCTTCTGTTCCAGAACATGCCGAAGAAGGCTCTGGTGCCCCTTGTGTATGCCGTCAAATTTCCCGATGGCCGCCGCCGACGGTTTATGTAGTTGGAAAGTTGTCTCCTTTTCGATGATCTGCATCCTTATCTTCTCCCATTCCGGAATTCATATCCCCTTTATATCCGGCAGAAAAATAACCTTCATACAATCCACTTTGCTCTCTGGTCAAGAGCAGTAAAACCGATATAACATTTTATCTCTAATATCATTTAGTTTACACCTTAACCAGCCATGAGAATCATAAAATCCTCAAGGAGTGCCCTTGAAAAACGCCGGCACTTAGGCGCTGTATTTTAGCGCCTTACGTGTCCGCTGCGTTTTTCACGGAGCGAGAGCGTGGCGACGGAGGATTTTATGATTCTCATGGCGTCCGGTTCCATAAACTAAACGGCATTTCTTATAAAGGCAAAAACATCTTCCACGGCTTTAATACCCGCCTCTGCTTCTGCAGCATATAAATACCGTAAAATATCCCGTCTTTATCATAAACCCGAAAAAGACTTTCATTCGGCATTCCGGTAAAACCGCTCTTCTCTCCGTCTGATATCTCCGCCATGGAAAGCCGCAGTTCGTTTCCGTTTTTCAGGAAACGGGCCGCCTCCTCTCTCGCTGCCGCTGCCGGATATTCTCCGAAGCATGCATCCACAGGGATCAATATGCTCTCAAGTCCCGCACTGTCCCTGATCTTTTCTATTTCGGACAGGGTATGCGCCTCGTCCAGCCGAAAATTTCCGACCCTTGTCCGCACAAGGGAACTCATGGCAGCGCCGCAGCCCAGCTTCTCGCCGATATCCTGACAGATCGTCCGGATGTAAGTCCCTTTGGAACACACCACCCTGATCCGGAGTTTCGGCAGCATCGAAAAACAAGCCGCCCGATATGCCATTGTCTCAGGGCATCCTTCCGGCGGCAGCAGTTCTATCTCTTCTATTTCTATCTCACGCGCTTTCCTTTCGATCACAGTGCCGGCTCGCGCCAGCTCGTAAAGGCGTTTTCCGTTCACCTTCAGCGCCGAGTACATGGGCGGTATCTGCTGCCCCTTCCCCTGAAAGGAAGCAACCGTTTTTTCTATCTCCTCCTCGGAAAGTTCCCGCCATCTTTCCCCGCTGTCCGTCACCACCTGTCCCCAGATATCCTGCGTGTCGGTGGTGATCCCAAACGTCAGCTGTGCAATGTATTCCTTGCTGCGGTCCGTCAGCATATCGCAGAGTTTTGTGGCGTTTCCGAGACACACCGGCAGCACGCCCTCCGCATTCGGGTCCAGCGTCCCGGTATGTCCGATTTTTTTCTGGCGGCAGATGCCGCGCATCTTCGCCACCACATCGTTCGAAGTATAATCCCGTTCTTTTCTGACGATCAGTATTCCGTTAAGCACCCGCGCCCTCCAACTGTTCTTCTATATGTAACGTCAGATTATTGATCACGTCATGGAACGTGCCGTTCATCGTACAGCCTGCAGCCCTCGCATGGCCGCCGCCGCCGAACATCTCCGCCACTTCGGCTACATTGACCTTGTCGGTCGACCGAAGGCTCACCTTGTATTCCAGCGTCCTGATCTCATACATAAAGACCGCGCATTCCGTGCCCTTTGTCAGTTTGATCTGGCTGACGATGCCCTCCAAATCCTTGCTTGTCACCTGATAAAAATCCATCGTCTTCTTATCGATATAGCTGACAATGCATTTCCCGTCCATGATCAGCATGCTCTCAAGGAGCGCCCGCCCCATGATCTGATTCTGTACATAAGTCTTCTCATAAAAAGTCTCTTCGATCAGTCTCGGGAAATCGATCCCTGTACCGATCAGCACTGCAGCCGCCTGCATGGTCTTCGGGGAAGTACAGGAATACCGGAACACTCCCGTATCATGCACGATCCCGATGTACAGCGCCGTGGCGATATCCGCATCCAGCATCTTTTCTTCCACCAGTTCATATACCAGTTCACTGGTGGAGCTTGCCCGCGGATACACATAATTGTATGTCCCGCAGCCCTCCGCATTGCTGATATGATGGTCGATATTGACTGTCCGTTTTGCTTCCTCAAAAAATTTCTCTGCCGCGCCCAGCCGGTCTTTCCGGGCATCCAGCGCAAAGTACACATCAAAAGGCGCCTCCTTCGGCGTATCATCTTCCAGTACCGCAATTTCATCAAAACCTTTGATGCACGAAAAAATATCTGCCGGTTTTTCCAGAAAAACCTTCACTTCCTTTTTCGGAAACAGCTTTTTCAAATACAGAGAAAGTCCCAGACAGGAACCGACGCAGTCGCCGTCCGGCCTGATATGCCCGCTGATCCCGATTCTTTCCGCATCTTTGCATATTTCCCTGATATTCATTATACTAACCTCTTTTCTATGTCCCGCCTCTTTGCACAGGCATATCTGCCCATTGCATCGAGAACGTCTGTTTATGCCTGCTCTTTACCTGTCACATCTTCTTCATCCCGCTTCGGCATGGACGCCATCACCTCATCGATCTTTTTGGACATATTGACGCCGTAGGCGATGGACTGGTCCATCACAAAAGTAATCTCCGGCGTGTTGCGCAGATTGATCCGCCTTGCCAGCTCTTTCCTGATATAGCCGCCGGCGCTCTTAAGCCCCGCCAGAGTGTCCTGCGCCGCCTCATCGTCGCCCAGCACACTGATGAACGCCTTGCAGGTTTTTAAGTCCGGCGCCACCGTCACGGTCACAACGGATGTCATCGGGTGGATCCTCGGATCCTTGATATCGCTGCGGATGATCTCCGCCAGAACCCTCTGAACCTCCCCGTTGATCCGGGTATTTTTTACACTGTTCTTACGCATATTATTTCCTCTTCCTTTTATACGGGAAACGCTGCGATTCGCTCTGCGAATTGCACCGTAGCGCACATAAACTTCCTCCGTCAGCTTATGTGCTTTATTCTCTCGGTACCTCTACCATAATATATGCTTCCACGATATCCAGTTCCTGCATCTGGTCAAAGCCCTCGAATACCAAACCGCACTCAAAGCCTGCTCTGACTTCCTTCACATCGTCCTTAAATCTCTTCAGAGATGCAAGTTTTCCTTCATAAATCTGTTCGCCCTCACGGGTAATGCGGATCAGGCTGTCACGTTTGAACTCGCCGTCAAGCACATAGGAGCCGGCGATATTTCCCACTGCGGAAGCCTTGAATATCTGACGCACCTCCGCATGGCCGATCACCTTTTCCTCGTAGACCGGCGCCAGCATACCCTTCATCGCACGCTCCACATCTTCGATCGCCTTGTAGATGACATCGTAGAGCCTTACATCCACCTTTTCCCGCTCCGCGGTAGCTTTTGCCTGCGCGTCCGGCTTTACATTGAAACCGATGATGATCGCGTTGGACGCCGAAGCCAGCGTCACATCGGACTCGTTGATCGCACCCACGCCGCCGTGGATACACTTCACGACAACTTCCTCGTTGCTGAGCTTCAGCAGACTCTGTTTCACCGCTTCCACGGAACCTTGTACATCCGCTTTCACCACAAGGTTCAGTTCCTTCAGATCGCCCTCCTTGATCTGGGAGAACAGATCGTCCAAAGACATCCTGACTCTGGTATCCGCCAGCATCTGCTCTTTATGCTGGGAAAGATAGGTCTCCGCGTAGCTCTTTGCCGTCTTATCGCTCTCATGGGCAAGGAATACCTCGCCTGCCGCCGGCACGTCGGAAAGTCCCAGGATCTCCACCGGCATGGAAGGTCCCGCCTCCTTAACGCGTTTTCCCTTATCGTCGATCATAGCCCTGACTTTGCCGTAGCTTGCGCCCGCTGATACAAAGTCGCCGATCTTCAGCGTACCCTTCTGCACCAGAACGGTCGCCACAGGGCCGCGTCCTTTATCCAGCTCCGCCTCGATCACAAGGCCTCTCGCCTTTCTCTTCTTATTCGCTTTCAGTTCCATAATTTCCGCTGTCAGCAGGATCGTCTCCAGCAGATCCTCGATCCCTTCGCCGCTCTTTGCGGATACCGGCACGAACTCCGTGCTGCCGCCCCAATCCGTCGGAACCAGTTCAAACTCCATCAGCTCCTGTTTCACTTTTTCCACATTGGCTGTGGGTTTATCGATCTTATTCACGGCCACGATGATCTCCACGCCCGCCGCCTTCGCATGGTTGATGGCTTCTATGGTCTGCGGTTTTACGCCGTCGTCCGCCGCGATCACCAGAATCGCAATATCCGTCGCGTTGGCGCCGCGCATACGCATCGCCGTAAACGCTTCGTGTCCCGGCGTATCTAAGAAAGTGATCTTCGCATTGTTAACATTTACAGTATATGCACCGATCGCCTGTGTGATACCGCCGGCTTCCTTATCCGTTACGTTTGTCTTGCGGATCGCATCCAGAAGGGAGGTTTTGCCGTGGTCCACGTGTCCCATGACACAGACTACGGGCGGACGTTTTACCATCTTGCTTACATCCTCTTCCTCCTCCTTCAGCAGTTCTTCGATGACATCCACCTGCACTTCCTTCTCGCAGATGATATCGTATTCGATCGCAATGTTTTCCGCTTCCTCGTAGGATACTTCCGTATTTAAAGTCACAATCTGCCCGGCCAGGAACAGTTTTTTGATGATAGCGGAAGGCTGCATCTTCATCTTGTCGGCAAGCTCCTTGATGGTCAGCTTCTCCGGCAGCGTGATGACTTTGATCTGTTCCTCCACTACCGCCTCTTTCTTTTCGGGCTTGATAAAGCGTCCCGCTTTATTCTTCAGGGTTGTCTTCTCCTCCTCCTCGTAGATCATATCCTTTCTGGAGCGTTTATCCCTGTCCTGATTTCCGCGCCGCTTTTCGTCCTGCGGCCTCTTTTCTGCCGGAGCCGGCTGTGTATCCATCGCAAAGCCTTTACCCTGCCCGCCCCGCTTTCCGGGAGCCTGGTTTCTGCTATCCGGTCTAGCACCGCGCCCGCTATTATTAAAAGGTTTATTCCCAGAAGCACTGCCCGTCTGGCCCTTTTGACCGTTTTGATATCCCGGGCGATTTTGGCCTTCGTTTCGTCTGCCTTCGTTTTTACCGCTGCCAGATAAGCGGTTCCCCTGCCGTTCCCTGCCATCGTTTCTCTCCCGGTTCTGGAATTCCCTTCTCTCGCCATTTCTCTGCTCACTGCGTCTCTCCCCATTGTTTGTACGAGGTGTCTCGCTCTGTCTGATCTCTTTTCCTGCTGCTGCAGTATTTTCAGCTGCCGCTTTTACCGCCGGTTTTACAGCCTCCTCCTTCGGCGCGGATGGAGCGCTCGCTGCAGGCTTATTGCTGTTGTTCTGCATCCGGTTGCGGTTTCCGTAATCATTGGTCACCGGCTGCGGCTTCACGCTGGGCTTGATCAGGGGTCTGAAGGGATTCGCTGCGGATACCGGTCTCGCACCGTTTCCCTGAGGGCGGTTTTGACTCTGGGGACGTCCCTGTCCCTGCCCCTGGGGTCTCCTGTCCCTGCCGCCTCTGTCCGCGTTTCTGTCACCGTTCCTGTTGCCCTGCATTTTGCTGTTGCCGGAATTGTTGATGATAATGATCTTCTTTTTCTTTTTGGGCGGCTCCTCCGCCTTGGCATTTTCAGCCGCAGGCCGCCTTTCAGGCACGCTCTTTCCTGCGCCTGCCTTTTCAGGGGCTGCCGCTTTTTCTTCTTTTTCCATCACTTTTTTTTCTGCGGCAGGTGTGTTCTCAACTGTCTTCCTTTCCGCCGGCGTATCCGTCACCAGAGCAGCCTCCTTTGCCGTGGTCTCGACATCTTTTCCACCCGTTTTAAACCGCCCCCTTACCAGGGCGATCGCCTCGTCCTCGATGGAACTCTGCGCCGCTTTTACTTCCATACCCTTTTCCTTCAGGTATGTAATGATCTCCTTACTCTGTATCTCCAACTCTTTTGCAAGTTCATGCACTTTCATTTTCGCCATATACTATTCTCCCTCCATTCCAGTTCCGCTATCGTTTGATTCCTCAATCCGCTTCCGGATCGCATCCGCGAATCCTTTGTCCGTGACGGCAAGGCTCGCTCTCATTTCCTTTCCGATCGCATGTCCCAGTTCTTCCTTGTTTCCGTAGATACAAAGCGCTATATTCCGGTAGGCACACATATCGGAAAAATGTTTTCTGGTATTTCCGGAAGCATCCGATGCCAGAATGACCAGACAGGCTTTTTTGCTTTTCACAGCTTTTTCTGTAGAAAACTCCCCGCTTGCCACTTTACCTGCTCTTTCCGCAAGGCCCATCAATGAGTATACTTTATTTACCATTTATATCTTTAAACTCCTTTTCCAGCCTTTCGTAAATTTCAGACGGGATCTTCATCCGGAAAGAGCGCTCCAAACCCTTTGATCTAATCGCCCTGTGCAGGCATTCTTCGGAAATGCACAGATATGCGCCTCTCCCGTTCATCCTGCCTGTAACATCCATCGTGATCTCGCCTTCCGCCGTCTTTAAAATGCGGAGCAATTCTTTTTTACTCTTCATCTGCCCGCAGCCGATGCACTGCCGCATGGGAATCTTCTTTGTCATATCAAGCCTTTCTGTTTTTTATTTTCCGCCTATTCTTCATAGACTTCTTCGGAGGCATTTTCTTCTAACGTTTCTTCCGAAACTTCCTCTGCAGGTTCCCCATACGCATCCTCTTCATATTCCTCTGCATATTCCTCCTCCGCGTACTCGTCCTCATATCCTTCTTCGTACTCGCCGTCCTCGTACTCATCGTCCAGATAATCCTCATAGCGGAAGCCCGGCGCATCCTTCGCCTGCGTCTCGGATTTGATATCGATCTTATACCCTGTCAGCTTTGCGGCCAGCCTTGCGTTCTGTCCGGCTTTACCGATGGCAAGGGAAAGCTGGTAATCCGGCACGACCACCTTCGCCGTCTTCTCCTCCGGATCCGCAAACACCGCTACGATCTTGGCCGGAGACAATGCGTTCTGAATAAAGTTACCCGGATTTTCGTCCCATTCCACAATATCGATCTTCTCGTTCCTCAGTTCGGCGACCACGGCATCCACCCTGGCGCCGCCCTGGCCCACACAGGCGCCCACCGGATCTACATCCGGCACATTGGAGCGCACCGCCATCTTCGTCCGGCTGCCCGGCTCTCTCGCGATGCTGACGATCTCCACCGTGCCGTCCTTTATCTCCGTCACTTCCTCCTCAAACAGCTTCCGCACCAGATTCGCATGGGTCCTGCTGACCAGGATCCTGAACCCCTTCTTTGTCTCCGGAACGCCCAGGATATAAACTTTCACGCGCTCCGTAAGGCGCAGGTTCTCTTCCGGCACGATCTCCTTCTCCGTGAGCTGTGCATCCGCCTTCCCCAGATTGATGCTGATGGTACTTCCCACCTGCCGCTGTACGATACCTGTGACCACCTGCCCGATCTTATCTTTGTACAGATTGTAAACCGAGCTCTTCTCTTCCTCCCTGATCTTCTGCAGGATCACATTCTTTGCCTTCCCGGCTGCAATTCTTCCAAACTCCGCGGAATTCACTTCCAGCCTGATCACATCCCCGACCACTGCGCCGGAAGTGATCTCCTGCGCATCTTCCAAAGTGATCTGCAGGGAATCGTCCTCGATATCATCTTCCGTTTCCACTACTTCTTTCTCACAGTAGCAATGGAAATCGCCTGTTTCCCTGTCCACTTCCACCACCACGTTCTCATTTCTGCCGAGGTGTTCCTTGCAGGCCGCCTTCAGGGAATCCTCGATCGCCGCAAACAGAATATCCTTGCTGATCTCCTTCTCCTTCTCCAGCATATCGAGTGCCTGTAATAATTCGCTGTTCATTGACCTTTCCTCCTACTTTCAGTCCCGTAACTGCCCTGCCTCCAAGACACCGTTCGGACAGTCACTGTTTTTTAAAAATCCAACGCCAGTCTGATAAGCGCCACATCGCTTCTGGCAAATTTCATGCTCACCGCTTCTTTCGTCTCTATGGTAATGCTCTCCTCATCAAAAGCCTTCAGGATGCCCGCAAATTCTTTCTGCTTTTCGATCGGCTTATAGGTTTTTACTTCCACCTCTTCCCCGATGCTGCGGGCAAGATGCTTATCCTTTTTCAGCGCCCGGCCAAGCCCCGGAGAACTGACTTCCAAAATGTACGCGTCCTCGATAAAATCCTCTCTGTCCATGATATCGGAGATGGCCCTGCTCACCTTCTCGCAGTCCTCGATCGTAACGCCTCCCTCCTTATCAATGTAGGCCCGCAGATACCAGTCGCCCCCCTCCTTCACATACTCCACGTCGTAGATCTCCACGCCGTTCTCCTCAGTGACCGGAAGCAGAAGCTTTTCAAATCTCGCCTCATAATTTTCCCGTTTTGACATAACTTCTCCCTGATCCTCTTTTTAACGCCGCTTCCGTTATCCGTACATACCGTCAGGGCGTCCTTCACACATGAAAAGAGTGGACTTGCAAGCCCACTCTTCATCCTGTAATCCTCTTATAACATAATCAGTATAGCACTTTTTTCCGAAAATGCAAGCCTTTTGGAGATTTTTTCTTTTTACCTGGCCATTATTTTTTAAATCTGCTTGTCATATCGCCTCTGTTCTGCTATACTCATCGTGTGAAAACAATTCAGACGGCTTTCTGCCATGTCTTATCATCAGATGTTTCTCTATAGTGATTCGCTGATTTTTCACGAACTGTAATCTATCAATATAATAAACGCAGATAATAAAAGAAAGGATTTATTATGCCGAAACAAACTATCATCGGCGACAGGCTATGGGATGAAATCCTGAAAGCCATCGTCTATGTCATGCCGAAACAATTATTTCCGCTGATCAAAGAAGTATACGGCAGAGAATATCCGCCGGACACTCCTATAAAGCTCCTAAACACGGAACACTCCACCTATGCCGATGATCCGGAAACTCTCCCCTCATCCAACTTAATGGATATCTCTCTCATAATTGCAGACAAAGACTATTTCCACATTGAGTGCCAGATGGAAAATGATAAGATCATGGTCGTTCGCATGATCTCATATGACCTGCATCATGCTATTGAACACTGCACATCAAAAGATGGTTCGATCGATGAGCTTACTATCCGCTTCCCACATTCCTTTATCCTCTATCCGGACCAAAACCACTCTCTCCCTGATAGCCTGCGATGCCGGATCATCTTTCAGGACGGCAGTGAACATATTTACAGGATTCCGGCTGTCAGGATTCAATCCTATACTATGGAAGAAATTCATGAAAAACATCTGAATCTGTTTATCCCATATCTCCTGCTTCGTTTAAAACCCCGTATCATTTCAAAAACGAATCCTCTCACAAAAAAAGAATTGACAGCATTTCTGAATGAGATTATACTTATATTACAAAATGACTTAACTAATGGATATCTGACGCGGCAGGAATGCAATGATTATATCAATCTGCTTCTTCACGCTTCCAGACATATATTCTTTCATTATCCCGACTATCACAAGGAGGTTCAGCGTATGACAAAACCTTTGATTTATCTTCCGAGTATGCAGATCATGGACTTAGAAGCACGTATTGCGGAGAAAGATTCGGAAATTGCTGAAATGAATTCTGTACTAGCCGAGAAAAATTCTGATCTTGCCAAAAAGGATTCTGACCTTGCCAAAAAAGATTCGGAGATTGCTTCCCTTCGGGCAAAGCTTGCCGCTTTAACCTCTCAGTGATCCCCGCTCTCAGAACCTACATCTTCATCAGTGCAGCTCCCGAGCTCCACACGCTGATACAGATCACTCCCGCAACATAGATTTCCAAAACTGCCCTCTCCCTTTTTTCCGTACTCCGGTTCCAAAAAAACTGCAGATTCCGCAGACAGACTATCAGCACAGCCACAGAGCAATACAACGAGGTTCTCTCCCCCGAGGCATAGATCGTGGGAGAAAATCCCATCATCACGCGGGAACACAGCCCGCCGCCCAGGATCACAAGTTCCAGCACCGTCTCCATGCTCTTTCCATGAATAAAACAGATCGTCAATGCCACGCATGCCGCCAGCCCCAAATAGATCGCCGCCTGCAGAAGCACCATTTTGCGGGAATAGGATATCCATCCCAGATAATCGAAAGCTCCCGCGCCTGTGGAAAGACAGCGGTTCTTCCCAAACAACCCTACAACATGTCCGCCTTTTTTAAATGCATTCACCTGCAGCAGGGAATTCCCCATCTGCCCGATGCCCCAGTAAAAAAGAAACGGAACAAAAGCCAGCGCTTTTTTGATCTCAAACCTTTTTGCCCTGTCCCTCTGCAGTATTCCCGCAAGCAGAATACCGGCAAGCAGCGCAAATATAAAGTTTGTTCTCTCGCCGCCGCCCGCCGAGGCGTAGTAATTCATACTGTCTATAAAACCCATCAACGCTTTTTCATATAGGCTCAGTTCATCAAATCCGGGAAACCAGTGATCCGTCTCCTCCGTAAAGCGGATCGCATTTCCGGGCGTTGTCAGGATAAATAAAACGGAAAACACCACGCATGACAGAAGCACATAATAAAAGGAAGAGAGCCTCCCCCTCTTCTGGGAAATATATATCCCGCACAGCAGATAAACGCCGAACAGTATTGCCGCCCCCTGCTCCACGTTGGCAGCAAAGATCATGCATACCGGGCACACCGGATACTCCCACACAGAGCAATTCTCCCCTCTGATCCAGTGCTTCAGGGGACGCATTGCCACAAGCCCCAGCGTCATCGGCCACAGATAGTTCATCGTAGTGGCGATCCATCCCGCATCGCACAGGGAAAGCGCCGGCAGACACCCTAACATACAGAAAAACAGGATCTGCGAAGATATCTTTCTCCCTGTCCTTCCGTATTCCGCGCCGAATAAATCCGCCGTGATCCATACAAGCAGCAGGACCATCAGGCTATCCAGCAGTTTCCATATCCACGCCGGTGCCGGCGCCAGCAGTTTAACCCCCGCTTCTACCAATATTCTGGATGTCCATGTCCGGTATCTTTCCGAGAGAAACGCCGCAAAAGACAGACTGTCTTCCGCAAAAATCACATCATCGCCCCAACCCGTCTCCCAGGACAGATGCAGAAGCAACAATATAAAAAAGAAGATTCCCATAACAAGGTACTGCGTTTTGATCTGTATTTTGATCTGTTTCCTGTTCCCCACTGTTTTATCCCTCTTGACTGATCCGCTTTTATCTGCTCTTAAGGTGTCCCGGATTTCTTTTAATATTCATGCCTTTTAAAACAATTGATCAGGGCCTGAACATTCCCTATCGGGCATCCTCCTGCCAAAAAGGAATTGACAGCATTGGGGGTTGATATTATATTGAAATCATAAGAATAATAAGAAAATTTAACTGATGGATATTTCAGAAAACGGGGGCTTTTATGCAATACAGAAAAAACAAAACCGGAGAAGATATCTCCCTCTTAGGCTACGGCTGCATGCGCTTTACCAGAAAAAGCGGCAGCATCGACATCGACAAAGCGGAAAAAGAAGTGCGCCTCGCGCTGGAAGGCGGCGTAAATTATTTTGATACGGCTTATGTTTATCCGGGAAACGAAGCCGCTTTAGGCGAGATCCTAAGACGCATCGGCTGCCGGGAAAGCATCCATATAGCGACAAAGCTGCCCCACTACCTGATCAGATCCGTGGACGGCATCGAAAAGATGTTTGAGGAACAGCTACGGCGGCTCCACACAGACTATATCGACTACTATCTGATGCATATGCTGACGGATACTGAAACCTGGGAAAACCTGAAAAAACTGGGTATCGAAAAATGGATAGAAGAGAAAAAAAAGAGCGGAAAGATCCGGCATATCGGCTTTTCCTACCACGGCCACACGGATATGTTCTGCCGCCTGATCGACGCTTACGACTGGGATTTCACCCAGATCCAGTACAACTATATGGACGAACATTCCCAGGCGGGACGGCGGGGCCTGTTGTATGCTGCAGGGAAGGGCATTCCGGTCATCATCATGGAAGGGCTCCGGGGCGGAAAACTGGTGGACATGCTGCCGGAGAGCGCGAAGAAACTCATCGCGGCGCATACGCCAAAACGCAGCGCGGCGGAATGGGCATTCCGATGGCTCTACAGCCAGCCCGAAGTGACCTGTGTCTTATCCGGCATGAATTCCGAGGAGATGGTAACAGAAAATCTCCGGATCGCTGACGAGACAAAAGCCGGAGATTTTACCGATGAAGATTTTGCTTTTATCGAGACAATAAAAAAGGAAATTCAAAAGACCATAAAAGTCGGCTGTACAGGCTGCGGCTACTGCATGCCCTGTCCGAGGGGCGTGGATATCCCGGAAACCTTCCGCTGCTATAACAATTACTATGCGGAGGGAAAAAGCTCCGCCAAAAGAGAATACATGCAGTGCACCATCTTCCGCAAACAGCACAGCAACGCCTCAGGCTGTATCTCCTGCGGGAAATGCGAAACCCATTGTCCCCAGCAGATCCCGATCAGAAAAGAATTAAAGGAAGCCGCCTCCAAACTGGAGGACGTCAAATTTTTCATGGCACAGAAAGCCATACGGCTGTTGAAGCTCTGGGGGTAGCGGTCAACACCTTAATCAGCCATGAGAATCATAAAATCCTCAAGGAGCCCTTGGAAAACGCCGGCACTTTAGCCAATGTGAAGAGATTTTCTAAGACGCTAAAATACAGCGTCCAAGAAAATCTAAACTTCACATGCGAGCTTAGTGTCCGCTACGTTTTTTGCGGAGCGAGAGCGTGGCGACGGAGGATTTGATTTTCCTCCCGGCGTCCGGTACCATTACCTCACTCTTCCTCCTCTTTCTGGAGCAACACACTGTTATTATTGACCTCCAGCCCACGGATCCTGCGCAGGAAACTGGAGATCCTGCTGTAGCCGTAAGATTTCAGTTCAAAATTCGGGTGGCGCTTTCCGATCTCGTCATTGATAATGGAAAGATTGTCGATGGTGCCGCCGTTTTCCCGGATCATCTCCTTGATCTCCGTCTCCAAAGAAGTCTGGGAAACCTTTTCCTGCTCTTTCAGATAGGTTTTCTTTTTCTCACGCACCACCTGATACTGGGGCATCTCCTCCTTCACGAACACGCTGAGCTTCGCGTAACCGTAATTTCGCACGTCGAAATCCGTATACCTTTCGCTGATGCGCTGTCCCACATAGCCGAGATCCAGCGCCTTGCCGCCGTTTTCCGTAAACAGCGCCGCGATGGACTTTTTCACCGCCTCGATGCTGGTCACGTTCTCCAGCTCATTGTGGTCAAAGCCATCCTCCTCGTTCTTATCGTCGATCAGGTTCAGGTATATAAATTTATTGCAGGAACGGGTCAGCGCGGCCGGCGTCTTGGACTCTCCCATCCCCAGCACATACTTTTTCTCTTCCCGAAGCCGCATGGCAAGCCTTGTGAAATCACTGTCGCTGGTCACCAGGCAGAAACCGTCCACCTTATCTTTATACAAAAGATCCATGGCGTCAATGACCATCGCCATATCCGTCGCGTTCTTTCCTGCAGTATAGGAAAACTGCTGGATCGGCGTAATGGAATATTCGAGAAGCGTCTTTTCAGACCAGCCGTTTCCCTTCGACCAGTTCCCGTAGATCCTCCTGCAGGAGGCAAAACCGTATTTTTCCAGTTCATCAAAAATCGTGGATGCGTATTTTGAGCTGATATTATCCGAATCGATGAGTACGGCAAACTCCAGCTTGTTTTGGATCAATTCTTCCATAAGACTTCCTCTTTCTTTCCTGTTTCTTCTCCTCTTCGGAGCCTCTTGTTTTTCTTATAGGTTGCTATATTATATCAATTTTAAATTCTTTATGCAAGAAAATTTACCATGGCCGCTTCTGTAAATATACTGGAAAAGTATCCCCTTATATGGTATCATAAAGCGGATATTGCAAATACTGTATTTTATATGTAACAAAATGGAGAACTTATGTCAATCAATAAATCTCAAAAATCAGAAACTGATCCCTGTAAACGCTGGACCATAGGCACCGTGCTGTTTTGTGCCGCCGTGTTTATTCTCCTCGCCGCACTCACCATCTATAAAGATCCTTTTTATCATTACCACCGCCCCCTGCCGCAGTATGACTATCCGCAGAAAGAATATCCCGACAGTAACGAGCGGTATCTGAACGACGGGATCACAAGGCATTTTTCCTATGAGGGGATCATCACGGGCACTTCCATGGCGGAGAACTTCAAAGCTTCCGAGGCGGAGGCACTGTTCGGCGTCCGCTTTATCAAACTCCCCTATTCCGGCGCATCTTTCAAAGAATTGAACGATAATCTGATCCGGGCTTACGACGCCGGCAAGGAGATCAAATATATCATCCGCCCGTTAGATTACGGCTACATGGTCTCGGATAAGGACAAATACGACGAAACCTTTGACTACCCTTTCTATCTGTACAATGACAATCCCTTCGACGATATCAGCTATGTCCTGAACAAGTCCATTTTGCTAAATGAGACGATCCCTGTCAAAAAGGCGAAGGACGGCTCGGGCAGCAACGTCGATTTCGACAGCTACGGGGAGTGGAACAGCTATTACAGTGGAAAATTCGGCGCGAAATATGTCCTTGCCACCTACCGTGTCAAAGACACGCCGCAGCCCCCGCAGCCTTTCACCGAGGAGGACAGAGAGCTTTTGTTCGGCAACCTGCGCCAGAATGTCACAGCCCTCGCCGATGAGCATCCCGAGACTGCCTTTTATCTGTTTTTCACCCCCTACAGTATCGGTTACTGGGACTTTTTGAAAAATACAGGGAAACTGGAGTGGCAGATCGAGATGGAGCGGCTTTCCATCGAAGAACTTCTGCAGCATCCCAACATTAAACTGTATTCTTTTTCCGATGATTTTGAGATGACCTGTGATCTGGACAACTATAAAGACTATCTCCACTACGGTGAATGGATCAATTCCCTGATCCTTGAGCAGATGAAGGAAGAGAAACATCTCCTGACAAAGGACAACTATCAGGATTATCTGAAAAACATACGGGATTTTTATGATACCTATGATTATGCATCCCTGCACAACTGATCGGGAAAAAAGAAAGGACTGCCATGCTGTTTAATTCTTACTATTTTATCTTCCTGTTTCTGCCGGTGGCACTGACAGGATATTATATCTTAAATTACATGCACCGTTACAGGGCCGCCAACATTTTTCTGACCGTCGCCTCCCTCTGGTTTTACGGTTATTTCAACGCATCCTACCTGCTGATCATTTGCGGCAGCATCATAGCCAATTTCCTGATCGCCAAGCTGATGGAACGCCTGTCCGAAAAACAGGCGGCAAAAAAAGCCGTGCTGTCCGCAGGGCTTTTGATCAATATCGGCATCATCTTCTATTTTAAATATTATGATTTCTTTCTGGAAAACATGAACGCGCTGTTCCATCAGTCCTTTGAGCTGAAACATATCCTGCTGCCCCTCGGCATCAGCTTTTTTACCTTCCAGCAGATATCCTACCTGGTGGATTCCTACAGAGGCGAGACGAAAGGCTACTCTTTCGACGAATATGCGCTGTTTGTCTCCTTTTTCCCCCAGTTGATCGCAGGCCCCATTGTCCTGCACAACGAGACGATCCCGCAGTTTCGGGAACCCGAAAAACGCCGGATCAACTACGAAAATTTTTCCAGAGGGATCTATATCTTTGCCGTAGGGCTTTTTAAAAAGGTCATCATCGCGGATACTTTCGGCATTCCGATGGACTATGCTTTCGGCGTTGCCTATAATTTAAATACCCTGGAGACCTTCCTGATGTCCCTGTGCTACACGTTCCAGCTCTATTTTGATTTCAGCGGCTACTGCGACATGGCGATCGGCATCAGCGGTATGTTCAACATCGCGCTGCCCCACAACTTCAATTCTCCTTATAAGGCATTGTCCATCACCGATTTCTGGGACAGATGGCATATGTCCCTGACCCGTTTTCTGAAAACCTACATTTATATTCCTCTGGGCGGAAACCGCAAGGGAAAGATCAGGACTTATATCAATGTCATGATCGTATTTCTCGTCAGCGGCATCTGGCATGGGGCAAACTGGACTTTTGTCCTGTGGGGAGCGCTGCACGGCATCTTAAGCTGCTTAAACCGCATGTTCTACAAGCAGTGGAATAAATTGTGGAAACCGATCCGCTGGGGCGCCACCTTCCTGTGCGTCGATCTCCTCTGGGTCATCTTCCGGGCGGACAATATCGCCACTGCAATGGCTTTTTTCAAACAGCTCTTCTCCCTGAAGGGCTTTCAGATCCGCGAAGAACTCCTCATGGGCTTTCGGCTGGAGGAATTTGCTTTTCTCGAGGAACGGATTCCTTTCCTTGGATATCTGCCGGATCATGTCACAGGGTTTTATCTGTGGCTCTTCCTGCTGATCGCCTTTATTACCGTTTTGTTTTTTAAAAACAGCGGAGAGACAGAGTTTAAACCTACGCTCGGCAGGTCCTTGATCACCGTGGCCTGCATGGTATGGTCCGTTTTGTCGCTGGCGGGGATCTCTACCTTCCTGTATTTCAACTTTTAAAGCGGCAGGCAGTCATCGCTTTGCATCATAACTCCCGAGCAGCGCATCCACACTGTTCCCGGAGGCATTGTATTGGCTGGATATGCTCTTTAAGTTCGCCTGCGCATTATCTGCCGCTTTCTCCGCTATCGCATTCAGTTTGGAGGACAATATCCCGTCAGCGCCGAAAATACTCTCCAATCTGCCCACATCTGTCGTCTTCAGCTTTTCCTTATCCAGGATCATCCTGCCGTTTTTATCGAGTGAGATCCCCACCCCGCTCAAAAGTCCCTTGTTTTCATTCACCGCTTCCTTCAGGCTCTGCTGATAGAATCTGCCTAACGTCGACATATCGGTGCGCAGTTTATCCAACATGCTGTTGTAGGAGGAAACCAGTTTTTCCACCTCCCCGTATACCTCGGAAGGGTCGTCGTTTTTCCTCGCCTTCTCGTAGATGGAATCGCTGCCGCCCTCATTCAGCTTCGCGGACTGCTGTTCAAGCTTTTCCGCCGCCTCCTTCAACTGTTCATATTTACCCTTCGACAACGTTTTCAGCGTGGAATGGCTGCTGTTTCCCAGCGATTTCGCCAGAGAATCCGATTCATCGCCGTTTAAGTAATTTACCAGCGAATTTCCTCCCATCTGTATTCCCGCCTGCACGGTCTTTTCACCCATCATACTGGTTGTGATCCTCATGTCTCATCTCTCCTGTCTTTCTTATTTATTCTGTTTATATTCTGGTTTTGTCAGATCCCTTCCTTACAGGGATCCGGCTGATCTTCTGTTACTGTTCTTCCTCTTCTTCTCGTTTTTCCTTACTGTCTGAAAGCAGTACTTCCGCGGCGAGCGCTGCCCGCAGCACTGATAATGATGATTCTTCTCCCTCTTCCATCACGATCCCTGCCGTTCCTGTCAAACCGGTATACCCCTCTCTTGCAAGATGCCGTTTATGGAACAAAATGGCTGCATTCCTGCGCTTCAACCAGTTGTCCTCCACGTCCGCCTTGTTTTCGGTGATATCCAGGCCGCCGCCAGTCACGGTGAAGTTTCCCACGTTGCCCTCTTCGTCGAGCTGTATGCAATAGCTTTTGGAAAACTGATGCGCCGCCACATTCATTCCGAGAGACGCTGCCGTGGCATTGTCTCTGGCATCATAATCCTCTTTCCACTTTGCCACCTTCCGGTAGATCTCCTCCGCATAGGCGGGATCCGCGTCCATCTTCGCCTGCAGCTTTTCCGGGATCAGGATGCTCACCTTTCCGTAGCCGATGCCCCGCAGATTCCTCTGAATGCCCGCATCCAGCATACCCGGTTCAGGGCCCGACGGCCTCCAGTCATTCAGGGCATCCGCCGAGGTCCCTTCCTTAAAATATTCCCAGAAAGGAAAATCCGTCCTGCCCCAGACGCCGGAGGAGACATTGCAGTCTCCCGTCTTTGTCATCACTTGCACCCCGGACATATATTTTTCAAACCCCTCGTCATGCCCTTCCACTTTTCCGTCCAGTCCGACTTCACTGGCCAGCTCCTCCAGACTCTTCACCTCATGTCCCGTATCTTCTGCAGCGAAGACTTTGTCCCCGTTCACCGTGGTGTCCGGCCTCTTTTCGGGCAGATCCTCCCCGTTTTCCTCCCGGATCGATTCCTGTATCTTCTCCTGCGCTTTGTCAAAGCTGTCCAACAGTTTCTCCCATTCCTCCTCCGTCAGGCTCATGCTGCCGATCGGGATCTTTGTCTGTGTATCTCCGTTTTTCAGCTTCCTCAATATCTCTTCCCGCTGTTCGGAAATGACCCGCATCAGGGCCTCATGGCTCGTCAGTTTATCGTCTTTTGACTCTTCCTCTATCACTTCTTCGGCGGATCCTGGCTTTTCCTGCGCCCTTCCGGCCGCTTTCTTCATGCTGGCAAGGAAATCCTCGTCGCCCGAAACGGAACCGCTTCCTTTCCGTCTATCTGCCGAAAGATCTTGTCCTCTAATATTTCCACCTGTATAAACAGAGCTGTTCTCCGTATAAATCATATCCTCTCCCTTTCTTCGCGATCTATGTTGTTCTTCACCTTTCCTCAAATACTTTGTCAGTCATGCTTTGCACGCATGTACACGGAAAAACCGAATCGTCCTCGCCCTCCGGCAAACTATCAGCTTTTCTCTTTGCGCTCCCGCGCACATCAAAAACGGCAGAATCCCCGTCTCC
>ERZ808028.942-NODE-942-length-19808-cov-4.514013_pt1 | contig 19808 bp, 19 predicted proteins | sample MGYA00380184_ERZ808028 | MGnify/ENA primary metagenome ERZ808028 (study PRJEB31490, sample SAMN06133397) | mouse gut metagenome | isolation source: J8_1 | host: mice | place: China: Chengdu | collected 2015-05 ...
AATTCCTCCTCAGTAATTCTTTCTTTCCCAAAGCACTAAAAATACCTTTAGAAAAAACAAAAAAACGCTCCGCCCGCAACTAATTGCAGGGGGAGCGTGAACTTACACGGTCATACTCCTTTTTTAAGGAGCCCATATAAAAGGTTAAACGTTTTGTTATTTAATGTCAAGAGTGAAGATTATTTTTCGTCTTCGTCCTCTTCGTCTTCGTAGTCTAAATCGTCTTCATCATCTAAATCGATGTCTTCTTCAACAACGTCAAGGCCAGCTAATTCGTCGTCCTCTTCGTCTTCGTTTAAATCGCGATCAAGATCGTCATCTGATTCATCGTCGAAGTCATTTTCGTTATCTTCTAACACTAATTCTTCGTCGTCCTCTTTGTCGATTTCTAAATCAATTTCTTCGTCTTCATGTTCGTGAACTTTTACAGTTGGAGCAGTTTCTTCTTCAACTTGGTCAATTGCGTACCATTCACGTAGACCCCAGCGACTTTCACCTAATACTAGGAAACGACCGTCGATGTTCATATCTGTATAGAATTGTACGATTGCATCTTTTAGTTGCGCTTCTGTACGCGCGCCTAAAGCAATAATTTGGTCAGTAATTTCGTTAAATGGAATCGCTTGGCCTTTTTCAACTAAAATACGATGTGCTAAGTTAATTAATGATTCTTGAGTTAATTGTTCTGATGTTAAATCACGAAGGTTCAATTCGTGCACGTCCTTTCTCTACTTAAACATACTAATTATTATATACATATTGTGCTCTGTTACGCCACATTCAATTGTCTTTTTTCTGACGTTTGACACTACGATAAACGTAGTAAAATAAATATAGGGCTAAAATTAAAAGTGGAATCGCGCCCAATTGTTTATTATACAACAAATACGTGGCAATGGCGCAAGCGATTATAATTAAATAGTGTATGATTCTCTCCATATACCTTGGTGCTCCTCAGCATAGCTTTTCCCTATATTATACAGAAAAAACCATAAAAACGCGTCTATGAACCTTCTTTTATTACATATTTCGACGATATTTACCGCCAACTTCATATAAAGCATTTGTGATTTGTCCCAAACTTGCGTATTTAACCGTCTCCATTAACTCATCAAAAATATTATTTCCTGATTTCGCAACTTCTTGCAGACGTTTCAGCATTTCAGCAGATTTCCCTTCATGCTTCGCTTGGAATTTACGTAAGTTCACAATTTGCGTTGTTTTTTCTTCTGTCGATGCACGCGCAATCTCCATATTATCGAATAATTCTTCATCATTGGCATTTGGATTTAAGTACGTGTTCACACCGATAATTGGTAGCTCACCAGAATGTTTCAAATGCTCATAGTACATTGATTCTTCTTGAATTTTTGCACGCTGATACTGCGTCTCCATTGCGCCAAGCACGCCACCACGGTCATCAATACGGTCAAATTCTGCAAGTACCGCTTCTTCTACTAATGTCGTTAACTCATCAATAATATAGGAGCCTTGTAAAGGATTTTCATTTTTTGAGAGGCCATGCTCTTTCGTAATAATTAACTGAATGGCCATCGCGCGGCGAACAGACTCTTCAGTCGGTGTTGTAATCGCTTCATCGTATGCGTTTGTATGCAGTGAATTACATTGATCTTGCAGTGCCATTAATGCTTGCAGCGTCGTACGAATATCATTAAAATCAATTTCCTGTGCATGGAGGCTACGACCTGACGTTTGTACATGATATTTTAATTTTTGACTACGCTCATTCGCACCGTATTTATCACGCATCGCAACTGCCCAAATACGACGTGCCACACGGCCAATCACTGTATATTCTGGGTCTAAGCCATTTGAGAAGAAGAACGATAGATTCGGCGCAAAGTCATCAATATTCATACCACGGCTTAAATAGTATTCCACAAATGTGAAGCCATTTGATAACGTGAACGCTAGTTGTGAAATTGGATTCGCACCTGCTTCTGCAATATGGTAGCCAGAAATCGACACTGAGTAATAATTACGTACATCATGGTCGATGAAGTATTGCTGAATATCGCCCATCATACGTAGTGCAAACTCTGTTGAGAAAATACATGTATTTTGCCCTTGGTCTTCTTTTAAAATATCCGCCTGTACCGTACCACGCACGACATGTAAGGTTTCTGCTTTTACCGCTGCATGTTCTTCTTCTGTAAGCTCACGTCCAAGCTCTGCTTCCTTCTGCGTCACCTGCTGATCAATCGCCGTATTTAAAAACATCGCTAAAATAATCGGCGCTGGTCCGTTAATTGTCATCGATACCGATGTTGACGGTGCACATAAATCAAAACCGGCATACAGCTTTTTCATATCCTCTAGCGTACAAACACTCACGCCTGATTCACCAATTTTCCCGTAAATATCTGGTCGCTCATTCGGGTCCTCACCGTAAAGGGTCACCGAGTCAAAGGCCGTTGATAAACGTTTGGCATCATCGCCCGCTGATAAATAGTGGAAGCGTTTATTCGTACGCTCTGGTGTGCCTTCACCTGCAAATTGACGTTTTGGATCTTCTCCCTGACGCTTGAATGGGAATACGCCTGCTGTATAGGGGAACGAGCCTGGTACGTTTTCGCTATACGCAAACTGTAAAATTTCGCCGTAGTCCTTCATTTTTGGTAGGACGATTTTCGGAATTTTTGTACCCGATAAAGACTCGCTCACTAAAATCGTGCGAATTTCCTTATCACGTACTTTCGTCACCATGACATCCCCTGAGTAGCTTTCTTTTAGCGCCTCCCAGTTATCTAAAATCTTCTTCGATTGTGGTGTCAGTTCAATTTGAAGCGCTTTCAATTTTTCCGTTAAAATCGCTTGTGTCGGTGCATCATCCACTAATGAAATCGCACCCTCTAGCTGGAAGATTTTACGCGCAATATCGACCTGCTGTGCGGTTGTTTTTTTGTAGCCACGTACCGTATCGGTAATTTCACGTAAATAATAGCGGCGGTCATTCGGGATAATAACATGGTCCTTTTGCGTTTTTACAAATTCACTATAAGATGTTTCCCAGTTAAGACCTGCTTTATCACGTAGCACATGCAACAGTGCCGCAAATAATGAGTTCGTTCCCTTGTCGTTAAATTGACTCGCAATTGTACCATAGACGGGCATATCGTCTGGTGATTCATTGAAGCGATTATGACTACGCTGATATTGTTTTTTCACATGCGTCATCGCATCCTCTGACCCTTTACGCTCAAATTTATTGATGACAATCAAATCGGCAAAATCAATCATATCGATTTTTTCTAGCTGTGTTGGCGCACCAAATTCACTCGTCATCACATACATCGATAAATCCGATACTTTTGTAATGGCCGCATCCCCCTGACCAATACCGCTTGTTTCTACGATAATTAAATCAAAGCCTGCTGCCTTCACTACGTCTAATACATCATCGAGATTGTCTGAAATCTCTGAGTGCGACTCACGCGTTGCCAGTGAGCGCATATAAATACGATTATTAAAAATAGCATTCATGCGAATACGGTCACCAAGTAATGCTCCGCCTGTTTTTTGCTTTGTCGGGTCAATCGACACAATCGCAATACGTACATCTGGTAGTTCTTGTAAGAAGCGACGAATTAATTCATCTGTGAGAGAGCTCTTACCTGCACCACCTGTACCTGTAATACCTAAAACTGGTGTGTTTTTTGAACGTTTGCGTGCCTCCGCCATAAATTCCTCAGACGCTTTATTTTCAGCAATCGTAATCGCCTTTGCAAGCGCTAGTTGATTATCTGGTGACATAGCATCAAGCAGGGACACATCTTCTTGCTCAACCGTTATGAAAACACTGTTTTCAAGCATTAAATTAATCATACCTTGAAGGCCTAATGTGCGCCCATCCTCTGGTGAGAACAGATGATTGACACCATATGCGTGAAGCTCCTTCGCCTCGGACGGTAAAATAACCCCGCCACCTCCGCCAAAGATTTGAATATGCTCAGCGCCTTTTTCTTTCAGTAGGTCATAAATATATTTAAAGTATTCGACGTGACCACCTTGATAAGAAGAGACCGCAATCCCTTGTGCGTCCTCTTGAATCGCTGCATCGACAATTTCTTCTACAGAACGATTATGCCCTAGGTGAATGACTTCTGCACCGCTTGCTTGCAAAATACGACGCATAATATTAATTGTGGCGTCATGCCCATCGAATAAACTTGATGCTGTCACAAAACGTAATGCATTTTTCGCTTGGTATACCGTTGCTTCCATAATAGAACTCCCCCTTTTAGTAAAAAAAGAGACTACCCGCTGATGCGTCCTCTCTTTATAGAAAATGTTCTCTATAGGATCGAATACAACTAACGAATAGCCTCAACATGAATCATATCTGTACTATCAAAATTATGCTTTTTGTAATGGACGTGTATTTTCTAAACCACGCGCAATAACCATACGTTGAATTTCTTGTGTACCTTCATAAATTTGAGTGATTTTTGCATCACGCATGAAACGTTCCACAGGATATTCTTTTGTATACCCGTAGCCACCGAATACTTGAACCGCTTCAGTCGTTACGTTCATTGCTGTATCCCCAGCCATCAATTTCGCCATTGCTGACGCTTGACCGTATGGTAGTCCTTCCGTTTCTAACCACGCTGCTTGGTAAGTTAATAGACGAGAAGCTTCGATTGCTGTCGCCATATCTGCTAGTTTAAAGCTAATGCCTTGGTTTGCAGAAATTGGTTTACCAAATTGAACACGTTGACCAGCATATTCTACTGCTGCATCAAGTGCGCCTTGTGCGATACCAACAGCTTGTGCTGCGATACCGTTACGGCCGCCATCTAATGTTTTCATTGCAACTTTGAATCCTTCACCTTCAGCGCCAAGAATATTTTCTTTTGGCACACGGCAGTTTTCGAAGATGATTTCCGTAGTAGCAGATGCACGAATACCCATTTTGTGCTCTTCTTTCCCTACTTTGAAGCCTTCGAAATCAGATTCAACGATGAATGCTGTTGTACTACGACGATCTTTCGGGTCTAGTAGTGCAATTACGATATAAATATCTGCTACCCCACCGTTTGTGATGAAGATTTTCGAGCCATTTAAGATATAGTCATCGCCATCTTTCGTTGCGATTGTTTTCATACCACCTGCATCACTACCTGAACCTGATTCTGTTAAGCAATACGCGCCAATTTTTGCACCTTCAGCCATCGGGCGTAAGTATTTTTGCTTTTGCTCTTCAGTACCAAATTTGAAAACAGGCCAACCTGCTAATGATGTATGAGCTGATAACGTAACAGCTGTTGAGCCACAAACGCGTGCTAACTCTTCAACTGCGATACAGTATGCTAAAAAGTCCATACCTGCACCACCGTACTCTTCAGGCCATGGAATACCTGTTAAGCCAAGCTCTGCCATCTTATCGAAAATCTCGCGATCAAAACGTGCTTCTTCGTCGCGCTCTGCTGCTGTTGGTGCCACTTCATTTACGGCGAAGTCGCGTACCATCTTACGTAACATTTCGTGTTCATCTGATAATTTGAATTGCATGTTGTTTTCCCCCTATTTCTAAATAACTAATTTTGCAGCGTGTTCTAACCTTAATCTTCAATGCAAGCTCGAACACAAATCTATGGTGCTACTTCAATCATGATGGCGTCTCCTTGTCCGCCACCCGAACAAATCGCTGCGATACCGATACCGCCACCGCGACGCTTTAATTCTTTTGCGAGTGTTAGCACGATGCGCGCTCCACTAGCGCCAATTGGATGCCCAAGCGCAACTGCGCCTCCATTGACATTCACCTTTTCAGGGTCGAGACCAGCAAGTTTATTCGCTGTTAATGCCACGACTGAGAAGGCTTCATTTAGTTCAAATAACGCAATATCTTCTAATGTCTTGCCTGTCTTTTTAAGAATTGTTTCAATGATTAGGCCCGGTGTTTCTGGGAAGCGCTCCGGCTCAATTGCGATTTCTGCATGACCAATAACAGTTGCTAATGGTTCAAGCCCTCGCTTTTGTGCCTCGTCCTCTGCGACAACGACAACGGCTGCTGCACCATCGTTAATCCCTGGTGCATTGCCGGCTGTCACTGTGCCATCCTTGCCAAATGCGGGCTTCAGCTTTGCCAGTGACTCCGCTGTTGTCCCTTTACGTGGTGCTTCGTCTGTATCGACAACGACGGGCTCACCCTTACGCTGTGGAATCGTTACAGGAACGATTTCTTCCGCGAAAATACCGGCCTCAATCGACTTCACAGCAAGCTGCTGACTACGCGCGGCAAATGCATCTTGCTGCTCGCGCGTAATCGTAAACTTATCTGCTGTTTCATTGCCGTAAACACCCATATGCACATGATCCGGATGGAATGCACAGGTTAGGCCATCGTGAAGCACGCCATCGACTAGCTTGCCATCTCCCATACGTAATCCCCAGCGTCCTTGCGGTAAGTAGTACGGTGCATTGGACATCGACTCCATACCACCAGCAACGATAATGCGCTCGTCACCTAAGCGAATCAGTTGGTCTGCTAACGTAATACTGCGTAGACCTGACGCACACACTTTGTTGATTGTCTCGGTCTTTACCGTATACGGAATGCCTGCTTTGTGCGCTGCTTGTCGTGACGGGATTTGACCTTGCCCCGCTTGAAGTACCGTCCCCACGATTACTTCGTCGACTTCTTCCGGTTTAATATTCGTTTGCTCAAGTGCACCTTTAATGGCGATACCACCTAAGTCGCTCGCCGTTAAACTACTAAGTGCACCTCCGAATTTACCGAATGGTGTTCTTGCTCCTGCTACAATGACTGATTTCACTATTCAACACCTCTTTACTTAGAATAAAGTTGGACCTAAATCATGAAACGGACAGAAGAAAAACGCGGAATCCCACGTTTTTCCTAACGATTAATTTGATAAACTTGCTTCTTCTACGCCCGCTGCTACAGGTTCTTCAGCAGCAGGTGGTGCATCACCGAAAATCGATTTTTCTAGTAATTCTGCTACGTCGTATGTGCCAACAGAATCCTCTACCTCTTTCGCCTTCGTACCATCTGATAACATCGTTAAGCAATATGGACAACCAGCTGAAATTACCGTTGGATTTGTTGCAAGTGCTTGCTCTGTACGCGCGACATTGATACGGTTGCCGACATGCTCTTCCATCCACATCAGACCACCACCAGCGCCACAGCACATTGCCTCGTCACGATTACGTTCCATTTCAACAAGCTCTACACCTGGAATCGCTTTTAAGATTTCACGCGGTGCATCGTATACATTGTTGTAACGGCCTAAGTAACATGAATCATGGAAAACGATTTTTTCGTTTACTGCATGTTGCGGCTTAATACGACCTTCTTGTAATAATTTGAATAAGAACTCTGTATGGTGATAAACTTCACCACTCCAGCCGAAGTCAGAGTACTCGTTTTTGAATGTGTTATACGCATGTGGATCGATTGTAATAATCTTCTTCACTTCTGCTTTATCAAACTCTTTAATATTCGCTTCAACAAGCTCTTGGTATAAGAACTCATTACCTAAACGACGTGGTGTATCACCAGAGTTTTTCTCTTTGTTACCTAAAATTGCGAACTTCACGCCTGCTTCATTTAACAGATGAGCAAATGATAAGGCGATTTTTTGTGAACGGTTATCGAATGATCCCATTGACCCTACCCAGAATAAGTATTCAAATTCTTCGCCAGCTTTTTGAGCTTCTTTCACAGTTGGGATGTGAAGTTCTGGACGAGCTTCGCGCCATTCTTCTTTTTGCTTACGGTTGATACCCCATGGATTCCCTTGACGCTCGATATTGTTCATTGCGCGCTGTGCATCCGAGTTTACTTTACCTTCTGTCATCGTTAAGTAACGACGTAGGTCGATAATTTTTTCTACGTGCTCGTTCATTACCGGACATTGGTCCTCACAGTTACGGCAAGTTGTACATGCCCAAATTTCTTCCTCTGTGATAACATCGCCGATTAATGACGGGCTATAAATATCTTCAATTACTGCACCTTCAGCACCCGCTGCAGCTGCTAATTGATTGCCTTTTGCATTGTTGAAAATAAAGCTTGGTACCCACGGCTTTTGCTGTGTTTGTACCGCGCCTGTAAATGTTAAGTGGTCACGTAATTTTGTCATCAAATCCATTGGTGATAACATTTTACCTGTGCCTGTTGCGGGACACATATTTGTACAACGACCACATTCCACACAAGCGTATAAGTCGACGAGCTGTAAGTCAGTGAAATCGGTAATTTTACCAACACCAAATGACGCTTCGACTTCTTCTTCGCCTTCTGCCTCATCATCTTCTTCAAATGCGCTGAAGTCGATTGGTTTTAGCTTCCCTGGAGGCGTTAATGGATTTAAATATACATTCGCCGGTCCTGCGATTAAGTGCGCGTGTTTTGATTGTGGAACATATACTAAGAATGTTAGAAGCACTAATAAGTGAATCCACCACATAATATAAAATACTGTGATTGCTGTGGCTTGTGGTAAGAATGAGAATATTGCGGCAATTGCAGATGCAACTGGTTCCGTCCATACCCAAGTCGTTTCACCGTGCCAAATGAGGCCCATACCGTTACCAACTAATACAGAAACCATTAGTGATCCGATAAAAATGAGCACAAGCCCCGCTTTTAGACCGCGTTTTAAACGAACAAGTTTTTCAATGTATCGACGGTAGAATGCGCCGATTACCGATACTAAAATCATTAGTGTAACGAGCTCTTGGAAGAACGTAAAATATGGATATAACGGTCCAAGAGGTAAATGTGATCCTGGTGCTAAACCTTTCCAGATAAAATCGATTGCACCAAATTGAACTAAAATGAAACCGTAGAACATCATAACGTGAAGAATACCACTCTTCTTATCCTTCAACAGTTTCTTTTGTCCAAACACAAACACCCAAATTTTATTCAGGCGCTCTTTCACATTGTGATCGAATTCCTCTTTCTTACCCATCTTAATGAATTCGATTCTTGTCTTAATTAGGTATGCAAATAAATACACACCATACGCGATAACTAGAATCGCCAAAATCCAGTTCGCGATTAATAATGGACTCATGCCTTTTCCCCCCTAAAGACTGATTTTCCTTTTTGTATAGCATTTGGTTACATTTGGAATTAGTAATATTCTACTTTATGAATCATCACTCAGTCAATAATTTTCCGCAATATGTTTTATTTTTTCGTAAAAATACATATTTTTCTTTAAAAACAATATTAAAAAAAGATATAAGGTATGCACGTTATGTGATACCTTATATCTTTTTTATGGTTTTATTGGAATATTTTACTACAAAATGAATTTTACTTTTATGGATAGATGTACATCGACATCTACATGTAATATTACTTTTTGTCCTTTTTCTTACTAGTCGTAAACACATTTGCACTACGAACATACTCATTGTTTGGTACACCAAGACGTGCATTCACAACAAGTGCTGCTGCGAATAAATAGTCTGATAGACGGTTTAAATAGCGCTGTACAACAGGTGATACATCGCCCTCTTCGGCATTTTTTAGTAGTGTCACTGTCAGACGCTCTGCGCGACGTGTCACTGTGCGTGCGATGTGTAAGGTTGCTGCTGCTGGTGAACCCCCTGGCAAGACAAATTTTTGAAGCTCTGGTGCCTCGCTCATTAACACATCGATACGCGCTTCCATCTCTTCAATCGGCTCGTCTGCTAATTTATAATGGCGCTCTTTCATAACATTCGCTAAATCGCCGCCACCATCAAATAATTCATTTTGGATTTTTTCTAAATCATCTAATAAATCCTTAAATTTTTCTGCGTCTAATTCCGTCATTGCCTTCCCGATAATCGCATTTAATTCATCAATTGTGCCATATGCTTCTACGCGGAAATCATCTTTATCAACGCGTCCTCCGATAATGCTCGTTTTCCCTTTATCCCCTGTACGTGTATAAATGTTCATTGTGCCAGCCCCTTTTTTAAAATTTCTGGAATGCCATACCAAATACGCGTAATCGTCGTCGCCTCTTTAAAAAGCAATTGATACAATCGACCACATGTATCACGTAATTGGCGTTGTTCTTTTTCAAGCGGTACAACACCGCGTCCCATATCCGTTAAAATGACAACCAACTCGTCGCTTTGTGCATCGAGTAAACGGATTTTTTCAGCAATATCGGACGCAACTTGCTCCTCTTCTTCTTCGAGATGCGCCTGTAAAATTCCTTCTATGTTAGCAAGAACTATATTGCCCGCGACCTTTTCAGGTAGTTCTCGCTCATACCACGTCGCATCAATTAATTGTTTGACGTAGGCTCGTTTGCCATTAAAGGCTCCACCGATAATGATGTGCATCGTTGTCCCTCCTCAAAAGCCTGACGTGTCGCCCATGCGAGTACAAAGCGTGTGTCATGCCCTACTTGCCAATCCCAAAAGGCACTTGGCTTTGGCCCAAATTGCACAAGGATCGCACGAATCGTGCCACCATGCAGCACCGCATATTGATGCCGCTTCGCCTCTAGTTGTTCCATACCCGCTCGTACGCGGCGATAAAGCGATACCAGTGTTTCTCCATTTGGCGGCGCTAATTGCTCCGGCCTATTAATCCAGTTGCGATACGCCTCATTATTTTTTAATTGCTCATACGTTTTCATTTCAAAATCGCCAAAATGACTTTCACGAAATGCCGCAATACAATACGGTTTCGCCTGTGGAAAATACTGCGCAGCCGTTTCAACTGTACGTTTTAAATCACTGCAAATCACTTGTGAAATGGTGTCATTTAAAATAGGAAGTGATGTCTCCGCAATCGATTCATCTGTCCAGCCAACATAGCGATGCGCGATATTCCCCGGTGTTCTCGCATGACGTACTAACTCAAGCACAACAGCGTAATCCATAACAGCGCCTCCGTTCCCTCGATGAATGCACCGTATAAATCACCAGATGCTCCGCCAAAGTTTTTCTTCGTCCACATTTTATAAAACACTACAGCGATTAGTGTAATGCCGACAAGCACTGCCGGAATCCATGTGTGTGCCCAGTACATAATGAGCGCTGTGCCCATAAGTAATGACACCACGGTAAACAGTAAATACTGCGTTAAGTGAATATGTGTGCGGAAGAAAAAGCCGATGCCCTTATCTTTTGATGGCTTCGTCCATACAAGGTAAAAGCCGAGTGCTGCGCGCGCTAAAAAAGGCACGAAAATCAGCCAATAGCTTGCGAGGATACCTTGCGTTACGAGCTCTGTCAAAAAGATAATCTTCGTCAACACTAAAAATAACAGCGCCATTGCACCAAAGGCACCAACGCGTGGGTCATCTAAAATTTCCTGACGCTTCTTCACATCCTGATACGAAAAATACGCGTCGCCCATATCTGTAAAGCCATCTAAGTGAAGCCCACCCGTCCAAATAATAAAGGCCATCGCCATCAGGAAGCCAATTAGAAGCGAACTGCTATTTGTTAGCTGCAAGCCTTCAAAAATGAGCGCAACAACTGCTCCCATAAAGGCACCTAGCCACGGTAAAAACTGAAACATGCCCGTTACCGTTTTATGATTCAAATCGATATTTTTAGTTACTGGCACAATCGTAAAAAACTGAAAAGTCAGCAATACACTAGCTAAAATAGTTTTCAAAAACGTCTGCCCCTTTCCATATTTTTTTATAGCCATATTCCATTTCAATCGCAATCGTTGCCTCCGCCACAAACCATTGATGCAATTCACCAAGCGTTTGCGTATAGACACGCGTTTCATCATAATGTGGAACCGGCGAATCAAGCATCTCATTTGAAACGATGACGAGTGGAATGCCCCTTTTGCGAAGTGTCCAAAGAGCCTCCTTCATCGTCTCTAATCGAGCCTGTAACCTCGCTTGGTCCTGCCACGCATTATCGTCATAGCACTCATTGCCAAGCCATGTCGTCGCACAGTCCCAGAGTACAACCGCATTGTCTGGGATATGTGGTGGCAGTGTCGAAAAATTAGTCGGATGCTCAATTGTTTGCCAGCCCTCACCAGCGCGAAGCTGTTGATGATGCGCAATGCGTCGCGCCATTTCATCATCAAATGCTACACCGGTCGCAATGTATACGAGTTGATGCGTTAGTTCACATAATTGCTTTGTTAGTGCTTCTGCAAAATGACTTTTGCCGCTACGCACGCCACCAGTTATAAAAATAAGGGGTGCTACTGCTGGCTCCATGCAATCATCCCCTGTTCAAAAGCTTCCATTTGTGGGCGCGCCTTGATACCAACGCGGAACCATGAGCCATCCATTCCTCGGAAATTTTTCGAATGACGTAGCACAAGCCCACGCGCTAGCATAAATTGATAAAATGACTCGCTTTTTTCAACTTCCTCAAGCTGAAAACTTATATAATTCGTTTGGCTATTCGTTACAACACAACCCTGTCCCTCTAAAAACACGCGTAATGTTTCACGTGAAACCGCTACTTCACGAATTGATTTTTCTCGGTAATTATGTAATTTAAGCATTTCGGCACCAAGCGCACTTGCGACACCGTTAATATGCCAGTGTGATGCAAATCGTGCTAGCGAGCGAATAAGCGACGCATTGCCTACCGCATAGCCTAGACGTAGCCCCGGCATTTTATACATTTTCGTCATCGACCGGACGACAAGCACATGATCATAGTTAGGTGCATCTGTAATAAATGTGTGCTCCTCCCCAATCCAATCTAAAAATGCTTCATCGAGCACAACAAGTGTCGCTGTTCTCTGTGCCCAGTCAATCATTTGCTGAATCTCCTCACGCGGTGGTAGCACACCAGTCGGATTATTTGGCGTGCATAAATAAATTGCGGAAGCATATGGAATTTTTTCCTGTAAGGTCTTCATCGGTAGTTGATACGTAGCGATGTCCTCAACAAGCACACGCTCAAATTCAACATGATGCGGTGCAAGCGTCGCCTCGTACTCAGAAAAGGTCGGATGCACGACAAGCACCCGTTTATTTGCTAATACATTCCCAAGCAACGCAAAAATTTCTGCCGCGCCGTTGCCAAGTAAAACCTCCTCCTTCTCAATCCCATGATACGCCGCCACTGCACTTAAAAATGGTTCGCCATCTGGATGGGGGTACGCCGTAATGACCGGCAGTAGTTTCTCGATATCTAAGTTTAACGGAAACGGTAAATGATTCACATTTTCACTGAAATCAATTAACGTATCAGGTTCCTTCAAATTCATTGCCTCATATACTTGTTGTGGATTTGCTCCGTGATTAGGTAACAATGAAAATCCCTCCTATCATGATGCCAATCAATAAAAATGCCATTGTTGTCACCTGCATTTGTACAACCGCCTCATCAATATGTTTTGCTGATAATACAACATGCGGCTCGCCCATCTCCTGACGATGAGAAGCGATGCCACCATAGTAATTTAAGCCACCTAATTGAATGCCTAGCTGATAGGCTGTTGCCGCTTCTAAATAACCACTATTTGGACTTGGATGTTTTTTTGCGTCCACATGCCACTTCTGGAATCTTTCTTTAAACGGTAAACCATAATGATTTTTCGTAACAATTAATAGTAAAAATCCAGTAATTCGGCTTGGGATAAAGTTGGCGATATCATCGACTTTCGCCGCAAAAAATCCGAAGTCTCTGTATGTCTCATTTTTATAGGCAATCATCGAATCTAAGGTGTTAATGGCCTTGTAGCACCATAGACCAGTGGCCCCAAATAATAAGGCGTAAAATAGCGGCGCTGTCACGCCATCACTCGTATTTTCAGAAACGGTTTCGACAACACCTCGCGTAATATTGGCTTCATCTAAATGCTTAGTATCACGTCCGACAATCCAGCCAAGCTTCGTACGCGCCTCGTCTAAATCACCGGCAACGAGTGGTTCATACACATCGTGTGCCGCCTGCTTTAAGCTTTTCTGCGCAAGCCCAAGTGCTATTAATATACTTTCGGCTGCGACACCTAAAAATACATGCAGCTGATAGCTACCATAGACAATGAAAAAAGCGATGAGCGTCGTCACAACAATCGTCATCACCGCTGCCATCGCTCCTTTTACTTTACGCTGATTGCCGTGATTTAACTTTTTCGTTAACCATGCAATGAAATTCCCAATTAAAATAACAGGATGCTTTATATAGCGTGGCTCACCGTAAATGCGGTCGATGATTACACCGATAACGCAGGCGATAAGATGATTCAAAATCATTGAATCCACCCTTTCGCACGCTTATAGTCATCTAGCGCAATAATCATCGTTTCATACACACCACGACCAATTAATTTGCCGATGTCTGTAATCGTTCCCGCATACTCATAATTTTGCCCGCTTTGCGTTGAAGCAATTAGCACACTATCTGTTGATGTTCCCGTCGCAATCGTCCCTGTTTGGGTATCATAAATTTCGCCATCTTGCATCGCCTTTACTTTCGCCTCAATGGTCGTCATCATCGCCTGCATGAATGATTCATCACTTAATACCCCATTGATAATGACCCATAAATTAATCGTGCCAACACGCTGTGGCTCCGCATGTAAATGGCCGCGTGCCGCATCGACAGCATTGCCGACACCGGCTGTGACCATCACAAAGATTTCATGGTCTTCCTCTTTATAACGGCGAATCACCGCATGCTTTACATCTACCGCTGTCATCATCGCAACGGTTTGCTCAATTGGTAAATGATGATTTTTAATATAATTTTTCATTTCTGCATGTGCATCATCACACATATACTGCGCATCGACAGTGCGATTTAAAAAATGACGGAACCAGCCAAAACCCGGATTATGCAGTGCCGCAGATAATGTACGAAGCGGTTTTGTAGCCTTTAAATGAACAAATTCATTTTCCACTCGGAACTGCTCGAGCGTCACGCGATTTTGTGCTATTTCAATATTCGGCAGCAGTGCCATTTGCGGCGTCGCTAGCTGTGGATGTGCAAAGCGTGCGACCGCCGTATGATACACTTGTGCAATCTCGTCTTCAGTCAAGACTTCCGCAGGCGCACCGTATGCGCGTACGCGTCCATTTTCTAGTAATAGAAGCTCATCGCAGTACAACGCCGCTAAATTCATATCATGAAAAATCGACACAACCGTTAACTGTCGCGTTGCTACCTCATGCTTTAGCATGTCCATAATTTGACGTTGATGTTCTAAATCTAAATGATTTGTCGGCTCATCTAGCAGTAAAAGCTCCGCCTGCTGGGCAAGTGCCTGTGCAATAAAGGTCCGTTGCTGCTCGCCGCCTGATAAATATTCCAGCTCCTCATCGCGGTACTTTGCGACACCCGTTTGAGTCATTGCCTCCGTTGTCGCTGCCTCATCTTCTGCTGACCACTGTGAAAATAAGCCGCTTTGATGCGGGTAACGCCCAAGCGCGACTGTTTCCGCGACGGTATGGGAAAAAGCATGAGCATGAAGCTGTGGTAGCACGGCCATCTTGCGAGCTAATTCCTTTTGTTTGTAGCTTGTTCGAGGCTTGTTATCGATTAAAATATCACCGGCAGTTAGCGGTAAAATGCCACTAATCATTTTTAAAAGCGTCGATTTCCCGCTACCATTTGGCCCTAAAATGCCGAGCATTCGCCCCTTCTGTAATGAAAAGCTCACATCTCGAACAATTTCTTTTTTATCATAGCCCCCTGTTAAGCCGTGAATCTCTAACATGTTTAACGCCCCTTTCTACGTTGTCTAAAGAAAATATAAGCAAATACTGGCGCACCAATAAATGATGTAATGACGCCAATCGGTAATTCGGATGGTGCAATAATCGTGCGCGCTACTAAATCACAGACGATAAGTAGCGTGGCACCATTAATAATTGAGAGCGGTAGTAAATGACGATGATCTGCACCGAAAAGTAGACGTGTCATATGCGGTACAACTAAACCAACAAAGCCAATTGTCCCTGACACCGCTACGGCACAGCCTGTTAAAATCGAGCCGCCCACTAAAATCATCCACTTGCTGCGCTTCACATTGACCCCTAAATAATGCGCGCGCTCCTCGCCAAATAATAAGGCATTTAGTTCCTTGCGATTCATCCATAGCATCAAGGCACCAACAAGTAAAAATGGCCAAATCATTTTAATATACGGCCAGCCACGCATCGATACGCTCCCCATGAGCCAGTTTAAAATCTGACGCAGTTCCTCACCAGTTAGTGCAATCATAAGTGAAATAACGGAGCTTAAAAAGGCACTAATAATAATCCCTGTTAAAATCAATGTTTCCATTTTCATCGAACGATCGACAAGGCGTGAAAAGCCAAGCACTAACACCATTGCGACCATTGCACCAATCATACTAAAAATCGGTAATGTGTATAGGCCAAGCGCGGATGACGAAATACCGAAGAAAATCGTCATCACCGCTCCGACCGATGCCCCAGAAGAAACCCCCAGCGTATATGGATCAGCCAGTGGATTTTTCAATAAACCTTGAAAGGCAGCACCTGCCATAGCAAGTGCTGCCCCTACAAGACCGGCTAAAATCACACGTGGCACGCGGATTTTCCATATAATATTTGCCGAGGCTGCATCCGCTGATGATGGATTCCACAATACAGATAGTGGAACCTTCACCGAGCCAATACTAATCGCAAACCATGCTGCTACAACTAATAGCGCAAAGGATACGGTATACCCGACAACATGTTTTTTCATTATTTAAATGCCTCAGGATAGACAGCTTTCGCGATTTCTTCTAAGCCATCTGCTAAACGTGGACCTGTACGACTTGTTAAATTGTCATCGACTTGCACAATTTGGTCTTCTTTCACCGCTGTAATGGTATCAAAGCCATCACGTTTTTTAATTTTCTTCATGATATTTGGTACGTAATCATACTTCACGATAATGACATCTGGGTTGCCTTTTACAATCGCTTCTGGGTCGATTTTATACCAATTTTCGCCGCCATCTTTGGCAATATTATTCGCACCAATTAAGTCGAACATTTCTTGCATATACGAGTTATTGCCCGCTGTATAAATGTCTGGTGCATCTGATGTTTCGACAAATACAGAACGTTCTTTCACATTGGCATCTTTAATTTTCTGTTGTACATCCGCTACTTTTTTCTGCATATCTGCAACAATTTTTTTCGCTTCAGCTTCTTTATTTGTCACCTTACCGATTAGTTCGATATTGGCATACGTTTCATCAAATGAATTTGCTGTTGGCACAACAAATACAGTGATTCCTGCATCACGTAGCTGCTCTAAACCTGCTTCAGCCGTACCTAATGATGACGCATCAATTAACACGAAATCAGGTTCTAGCGAAATGATTTTTTCGATATTTGGATTCATATCGCCAACCATTGTTTTTTTAGTCGCTTCTTTTGGATAATCATCATTCGTTGTAACACCTGTCACCTTATCTCCTAAGTCAAGTGCGAATAATGATTCCGTAATGCTTGGTGATAATGTAATAATTTTTGAAGGCTCTTGCTTAATGCTAATTTCTTTACCTGTCGCATCCTTCACTGTTAATGGGTACGCATTTTGCTGCGCTGACTGTGTTGTTTTTTCCTTGTCATTTGTCTGATCTGCTGTACCGCAGCCTGATAATAACATTGCTGAGACCGCTAATGCGGAACCCCATGACATCCATTTTTTCAAAATCCATTCTCCTCTCATTTCCCAAGAACATAAAAAGGCCCCTGTACATACAGAAGCCCCCTAAAAGTTGACTATCCTCGTAGCACATTCAAGAAAATAGTAGGTAATCTGGCTTCGAATTACTTCATTACAGTGGCGGGACCGCATGAGATTTTCACTCATTTCCCCTACTATCTCTGTGTGTTTAATTGCCCCTATTATACAAAACTTCGAGACGTTAAGAAAGCATATTCGGAATAGTGCGTCATTTTCATGTAATTACACACCAATTTTGCATTTATTTTATTTAGAAATGTAATTTAATTTCTTTTTAAAAAATATTTTAAATGAAATTTGAAATTTTATTACTTTTAGATTACACTATTTGTAAATAAATGAAAGGGGTTACATTCATGTTAGGGTTTTCTGTTTTTTTAAATAATATAGATGCTACTTACATGCATAACATGACATGACAGATGCTGGCTTTAGTGATGTTTTCACATCACTTCAGCTTCCTGATGTAACCGAAGCTCATTTAGCCCGGCTAGGTGAATTATGTGCAGTTAATCATTTACGTTTAACGGTGGACATTCATCCTGCACTTTTCAAGCAATTCCCAATCGAAAAGCTACAAGCATTCGGTGTACATCAACTACGTTTAGACGACGGCTTCTCTATATCATGCCGTTTGCTGGCGTTGTTTCTTCTGGTTTAGTTGGCGTTATTACAAGCGTCTTAGATATTGGTGGACCATTCGCCGGCTTTGTTTTAGGGGCATGTTTCCTACCAATGGTTATGCTCGGACTTCACCAAGTGCTCACGCCTATTCATATCGAAATGATTACGACAACGGGCGTCACATTACTATTACCTGTTTTAGCAATGGCTGGCGCAGGTCAAGTTGGTGCAGCGGTTGCCTTATGGATTAAATGCCGTCGCAACAAACAATTAACAAATATGATCAAAGGTGCGCTTCCGGTTGGCTTCCTTGGCATCGGTGAACCACTGATTTACGGGGTAACGCTTCCATTAGGTAAACCATTCTTTACAGCCTGTCTTGGCGGTGGTGTTGGTGGTGCAGTTATCGCTGGCATCGGTGGTATCGGCGCTCAAGCTATCGGGCCTTCTGGTGTATCACTCATTCCGTTAATTAATTCCGGTCATGTGGTACATTATATGTTAGGATTAGTTGCTGCGTATATTGGTGGATTCGTCTTTACGTATTTATTCGGAACACCAAAATCAGCAATGGAGCCAACAACACTTGAAGGTGATGTACAACTTGAAAAATAATATTCTCTTAACAATTCAACATAGTCTTTCTCAGCTCTCTAAAAAAGAATATGTGATTGCAGATTTTATCTTGCAGCATGGCAAGCAAGTGATGACCCTATCGATTCATGAGCTCGCACAACAATGTGATGTCAGTGTCGCAACCGTCGTACGCTTTTGTCGCTCAATCGGGCTCTCTGGCTACCCAGAGCTCAAGCTCGCATTATCTGCTCAAACAGATGCTGATCAGCAAACGATTTACGAGGAAATTGCTCCCGATGATTCATTTGAGATGCTAAAGGATAAATTAACACAGCGACTTACTTCTACACTCTCGTTAACAAATGACGTATTAGAGGAACAGCCATTATTAGAGGCCGTTCAGCTCATCGAAAGCACCTCACAAATCATCGTTTTTGGTTTAGGTGCCTCGCACATCGCAGCGGAGGATTTCTTTCAAAAGTTTTCGCGTATCGGAAAAAATGTCATTACCCATTCCGACATTCATCTGATCACAACACTGCTTTCTGCTAACCCAGAAAATAAAGTACTTGTGCTTATTTCAAATTCTGGTGAAAAAACGCAAATCGAGCAGCTAGAAAACATTGCGAAGAGCCTACAAATTCCTGTCATTGCGGTGACCGGCAATCAAGACTCCGGGCTTGCAAAGCAAGCTACGGTGACACTTTTACACAGTGCATTAGAGGTTAGCGGTAAAATCCGCACAGCCGCTACAGCGTCACTTATCGCGCAGTTGTATGTCGTTGATATGCTCTACTATTACTTTTTAACATCGAATTATACGAAGTATTCGGAGCCTATTTTACGTACACATGATGCGACCAATTTATTTTTAAAATAAAAAAGTGACTGAGACAAAACACGTCATTTTCTTTTTTTAACGTTCGAAAAGAAAAACCGGAACCGCGTCACAGC
>ERZ808028.944-NODE-944-length-19752-cov-5.900483_pt1 | contig 19752 bp, 16 predicted proteins | sample MGYA00380184_ERZ808028 | MGnify/ENA primary metagenome ERZ808028 (study PRJEB31490, sample SAMN06133397) | mouse gut metagenome | isolation source: J8_1 | host: mice | place: China: Chengdu | collected 2015-05 ...
TACAGTTACTGTACGGTTTATACTATCATACACGGGAAGCAAATACAAGGTGAACGGAGGAAAAATTTATGGAATGCGTAAATGTATATGAAAAACCTGTAACACTGAAAAATATCCTGAAATTTGCCGTGCCTACTATTGCAATGACAGTGTTTATGTCTTTTTACACAATGGTAGACGGCCTGTTTGTGTCGAACCTGATCGGGACAGGCGCGCTCTCTGCAATTAATCTGACGGCGCCGGTCATCCAGCTCGTGACAGCCATCTCCACCATGCTTGCCACCGGCGGCAGCGCAGTCATCATGAAAAAGATGGGGGAGCAGAAGACCGAAGAGGCCAGGGAGGACTTTACTTTCCTGATTTTGGTGAATGTCATTGTGGGGGTTGCCATGTGTGCGGCAGGGTACCTCGTCATGGATCGCATTTTTGCGGGGATGGATCTCTCGGCAGACGTAGAAGGATATTGTGTGGAATACTTGAGCCGGTATCTGATATTTACTGTGCCGATCCTTTTGATGAATAATTTCACGCTTTACATGATCGCCAGTGAAAAGGCTAACCTTTCCCTCATCTGTTCTGTGACGGGCGGTATATTGAATATGGTGCTTGACTATGTGCTGATCGCCGGATTCGACATGGGGATCGGCGGGGCAGCGATCGCGACAGGGCTGGGATATTCCGTGACGGCGGTCGTGGGATTGTTTGTTTTTGGCCGGAAAAAGAGCCTTCTGCATTTTAAGAAACCTGTGTTCCGGTTCAAAGTTCTTACAAATGCGGCTGCAAACGGATGTTCGGAGATGGCGACTGCACTAGTCACAGGGATCATTACAATGATGTTTAACTGGACGATGCTGTATTATGTGGGGGAGGATGGGGTCGCTGCGGTTACCATCATCATGTATGTGCTGATGTTTGCAAGTTCCCTCTATACAGGATATACTTATGGTGTAGCCCCGATGCTCAGTTATTATTATGGGGAAAGCAGCTTGAATGAAGGGAACATCCAGACCCATGGAAAGCTGAAGAAACTGGTTGCAGTCAGCATGAGAGTGATCACAGGGATCTCACTTGTGACGGTTGCGGTTTCCTTTCTCCTGACAAGGCCGCTTGTATCTGTTTTTGCCCGCCCGGATAATCCGGTGTATGATCTGGCGGTGACCGGAAACAGGATATGTACCATAGCGCTTCTGTTTATTGGCTTTAATATTTTTGCCAGCGGGATGTTTACCGCATTATCCAACGGAGCAGTTTCGGCTGTTCTGGCATTTTCGAGGTCATTTGTGTTTATGCTGATCACGATGATCCTGCTTCCGCTTATTTTAGGGGTGAATGGAATCTGGCTGGCAACTCCTGCGGCAGAATTGATGGCGCTTGCATTGTCCGTTTTTATGTTCATAAAATACAGGAAGAGGTACGGTTACTAGGGGGCCGCATTTCTTCCGGGGTGCTGCGTATAGTGTTGATCCCGTTTCGCCATTTGTTGTAAAAAGAGATAAAATGCCTGAAAAGCCCGCGCTATCTTTTGCTTTGAAAACGGATATTTGTGTGGTAATATAGAAGGGCGGAGATGGAAAAGACACAACGGTGGATCGGAAGGCTGCATGATTACAAAAATGCAGCATAAAACAGAACGGAAAAGAGCTGATCAGGTCCGAATATGACATACAGGGAAGATATGGTATCTTTCCGATAGAGAATAAGAAACGGAAAAAATGCAAACCCTATATTTCATAAATAAAAAGACATCCGGAGAATTTTCGGGTGTTTTCGACAGATGAGGAGGGCTTGCAGTATGTCGATCGGGCAGGATGAGGAAGAAACAAAGCGGTGGGACAGGTTCTGGTTCAGCGGGAGCGTGGAGGATTATCTTTGCTATAAAAACTGTCGCCGGGAAGAAGACGGAAAAGAGGCATACTGTGGAGATGGGAGCGGGAAGTTTTCGGGGGACAGGGAGAAGTTTACCTGACAGAAAGGATAAGCGGCGTTCATGCAGGACTTATTGGAAGTGACGGGAATCGTATTAAAGTCCATTCCTGTGGGAGAATATGACAGGGCTGTGACGATACTGACAACGGGAAAAGGAAAGATTTCCGCCTTTGCCAGAAACGCGAGAAAATTGAATAACCGCTTTATGGCGGCGGTCAGTCCTTTCTGTTTCGGGAAATTTAAGCTGTATGCAGGCAGAAATTCTTACACTATCACAGAGGCGGAGATAAGCAATTATTTTGACGAATTGCGGAATGACCTGGAAAGCGTCTACTACGGGATGTATTTTCTGGAGGTGGCGGATTTTTATACCAGGGAGAACAATGACGAGGCGGATATGCTGAAATTATTGTACCAGTCCCTGCGGGCGCTGTTACATAAAAACCTGGATGACCGGCTGGTGCGGTGTGTGTACGAATGCAAGGCGATGGCGGTGAACGGGGAGTTCCCGGGGGTGCCGGGAGATAAGGAATTGTCAAAATCGGCAGCCTACACGCTGGAATTTATCGCCTCCACGGCGCCGGAAAAACTCTATACTTTCACGGTGACGGAAAACGTGCTCTCGGAACTGCAGGAAGTAGCGGCCGGGTATCGGGAGAAAATATGGGGGCATCATTTTAAGAGCCTGGAGATGCTGGAGAATCTGCCGGAAGATATAGGACAGCGTAAATAAATAATATTTTTGTTGATTTACTACCTAAAAAATGATATTTTTTGGGTAGTAAATTTTGATGAGTGCCATTGTGCCGATCTCAAAAGCGGATATCATGGAGAAAGTTCCGGATATCAGCGTGAAGACAGTGGAGCTTGTCCTGAGCAAAATGCTGAAAGAAGATAAGATCAAAAAAATCGGGACATACAGGGATGCGAGGTATATGAAATAGTGAATATCAATGAAATTGCGAAACTGGCGGATGTATCCCGGGCGGCGGTATCGCGCTATCTGAATAACGGATATGTGAGCGAGGAGAAAAAGGAGAGAATAAAGAAGGTCATCGAGGAGACCGGCTACAGGCCTTCCTCCCAGGCGCAGACGCTGCGGACGAAAAAGACGAAAATGATCGGCGTGGTCCTGCCGAAGATCAATTCCTCCTCCATCAGCCGGATGGTTGCGGGAATCAGCGGGGTGCTGTCCGGAAGCGGCTATCAGATGCTGCTTGCCAACACGGATAACAATATAGAAGAAGAACTGAATTATCTGAAAGTCTTTAAAGAAAATTATGTGGACGGTATTATATTTTTTGCAACGATACTGACAGGGCGGCATAAGAAGCTTCTCGGTGAGTGCAAAGTGCCGGTCGTCATGCTGGGACAGAGGATAAAAGGGTATTCCTGTGTATATCAGGATGATTATCAGGCGGCGAAGGATCTGGCGGAGATTTTGCTGCGGGGAAGCAGAAGGCCCTGTTTTATCGGGGTGACGGAAAAAGACGAAGCGGTAGGAAAAAACAGAAGGGCGGGGTTTGAGGCTGTGCTCTCGGAAATGCAGATAGAATGTGCGCCAAAACAGTTTGTCGAGGCGGATTTTTCCATGGAGTCCGGTTACCGGAAGATGCAGGAACTGCTGAAAATGGTGCCGGATACGGATGCGGTATTCTGCGTGACGGACTCCATAGCGCAGGGAGCGATGGCGGCCCTTGCCGATAACAAAAAGGCAGTGCCGGATCAGGTGCGGCTCGCCGGGATGGGAGATGCGCCGCTGAGCAGGATGACCAGGCCGCGGCTGACTACAGTGCATTTCCATTACCGGACAAGCGGCGCGGAGGCGGCGAAGATCCTGCTGGAGCAGATAGACGGGAAAAAGGATATCTGCCGGGATGTGCAGATGGGGTATGAGATCGTGGAGGAGGAATCCACCGGGAAATGAAAAGGCAGATAATGCAGGCATACTGGAACGAATGGCAGAGGTGTTTGGCATGAATATAAAAATGGCGGATGCAGCAGGATATCTGGGAAGTATTAAGATTGATATGCCAGAGAAACAGTATATGGCTATTCGGATGAAGAAGGTTTGAGCCCTGTGTCTAATGCCCTGAACGTTGGAACGGACAGAGGATAAAACAACAGTTTGCAGAGAACTGCAGATGGGATATGAGGTGACCGGGAAGAGCTCACGAGGCGGTGGGCTCTTTTCTCGTTGTGTGTCCTGTTCTCGGATCATCAAAAACACAAAATAAAACACATCAAAAACACAAAATAAAACACGTCAAAAACACAAAACAAAATGCATCAAAAACACAAAATTGAATTGACTTATCAGGACGCAGGCAGTATTCTGGAGATATCATATTGATTTTTTATGTGGGAATATAGCAGAAAATGAGGTGTTATTATGGAAAACTATATGGACAGGATCGTGGATAAAGAATTAGATCTGAGATTGGAAGCCTTTGGAGCCACCCTGATTGTAGGTCCTAAGTGGTGCGGAAAAACGACGACAGGAGAACAGAAAGCAAAAAGTGTGATACGAATGCAGGATCCGGATATGCGGGAAGGGTATCTTGCAACGGCAAATACGAAGCCTTCGTTATTATTGAAAGGAGACAAACCAAGGCTGATTGACGAATGGCAGGACGCGCCGGTTCTTTGGGATGCGGTCAGAATGGAAGTGGATAGACAGGGGGCAGAGGGATTGTTTATTTTGACAGGTTCCACTTCCGTAGATAATAAGCAGATTCTGCATACAGGGACCGGGAGGATTTCAAGGCTGAAAATGTATCCGATGAGCCTGTATGAATCAGGAGAATCAAACGGACAGATATCTATCAGAGAATTGTTTGAAAATCCAGCTCTTGACATTGATGGAATCATGTCCGGTATGAAGATTGAGGGGTTAATCTATGCCGCTTCGAGAGGAGGATGGCCGGCGGCACTCAGGAAAAAGAGCGAAATGGCAGCATTGCTCATTGCGAAAGATTATGTGAACAATATTTGCGAATCGGATATTTCTACCGTGGATGGCGTACAAAGAAATCCTGAGTGGGCACGAATTATCCTGCGCTCTTATGCAAGAAATGTGTCTACAATGACGAAGAAAACAAATATATATAAGGATGTTGCCGCAAATGCAGACAGCATGTCCATGGTAACGATGGATAATTATATAAATGCCATGGAACGCCTGTTTGTATTGGAAGATGTAGAGGCATGGTGTCCGGCGATCAGATCGGCTACAGTGATACGGGCAGGAAAAAAGAGAGAATTTGTGGATCCATCCATAGCAATAGCAGTATTAGGCCTGACTCCGGATGCATTACAGTTGGATTTAAAGACATTCGGCTTTATTTTTGAATGTTTGTGTATCCGCGATCTGAAAATATATTCACAGGCGTTGGGAGGACGAATATCTTATTATCATGATCGCTATGGGCTTGAGGCAGATGCAGTGCTTCATCTGGATAATGGAAAATACGCACTTATTGAGTTTAAGCTGGGAAGCCGCGAAATAGAAGAAGGGGCGGCGCATCTGTTGCAAATAAAAGAATTGATCAGGAATTATAACGAAAAGGAATGGCAATGTAAACTTCGGGAGCCTGATTTATTGATGATTGTTACAGGAGGTAACATGGCATATACCAGAGGGGATGGGGTAAAGGTCATCCCCGTCGCGTGCCTGAAAAATTGAGGAGATATATGCAGGAGGAGATCAGGCGGATGAAATTTTGGATTTTTTGTGAAAAATGCAAAAATCCGGAGGGTGATTTTTGTGTATAATATCTATTTACAGACTTTGTCAATTTCTGTACAATTATATCATAATATGAGAACGATATCATATTATGATAAGAAAAATAGTAATAGAATTGCAAAATACATGATTATGAAGTGAGATCAATTACATAAATATTAAATTTCAGTTCTTAAAAAGGCGTTTTGCAAAATGATATGTACTATCTCAGTTTTCGAAAAAAGCAGAATGTCAAGTGAGAATAAGAATGAGTAGCGAAAGGAACGTGAAAAATGGGAAGAAAAATTATTTTTCTGGACATCGACGGAACACTGACACAGCCCGGCTGTAATGAGCCGCCGAAGTCGGCGATTGGGGCGATCAGGGAAACGCAGAAAAAAGGGAATCTCGTCTTTCTGTGCACGGGGAGAAATTATGATATGCTCCGTCCGCTTCTGCAGTACGGGTTTGACGGCGTGATCGCCAGCTCCGGCGCTTATATTCTCTGCGGGGGGGAAGTGATATACGACTGCCCCATGACAGAGGAGGAAAAGAAGCTGTCGATGGAGGTGCTCAAAAGAAACAGTATCTTCCGGACGGTGGAATGTCTGGGCGGCTCCTTCACGGACGAGGGCTTTAAGCAGTTTCTGGAGGAAAACGCATCGGAGGGCAGCAACAGCGAACTGCTCCGGTGGCGAAGGCAGGTGGAGAGTGCCCTGAATATCCGCCCCATGGCGGAGTATGACGGAAAACCGGTCTATAAGATCGTGATGATGATGCAGAGCGAGGAGCAGCTGAAAGAGCCTGAAAAAGTGCTGGGGAAAACTTTTGATTTCTGCATTCAGGAGCATGACAGGTACGGCTTTGTAAACGGCGAGCTGATCAAGAAGGCGTACAACAAGGGAACCGCGCTGGAAAGGGTGTGCAGGCGTTATGGGATACCCGTGGAGGATTCCGTTGCCTACGGGGACAGTATGAATGATCTGGAGATGATGGAGGCGGCGGGGATCTCGGTGTGTATGGCGAACGGGAGCGGCAGGCTGAAGGAGCTGGCTGATGATATCTGCCCTTCGGTGGAGCATGACGGGATCTATCAATCCTTCCTGAAGTACGGGTTAATATAGGAAAGAATTGCAGGCTGCGTATTTGTCGGCGGGTATAAAGAAAGAATTGCGAGCTGCGTATTTGGTGGCGGATATAGGAAAGAATTGCGGGCTGCAGCGTATCCGGCGGCGGATAAATATGGAAACGGAATAAACGCAGTGCATGCTGCGGTAGGCAATACATAAATAAAACACAATGAAAACACGGGTAAAGGAGAGGGAAAAATGGCACTTGATTATGCAAAATGCGCCGGCGAGATCTTTCAGACGGTCGGCGGGCGGGAAAATCTGGTCAGTGCAGCGCACTGTGCAACAAGGCTTAGGCTGGTGACGGTCGACAACAGCAAGGTCGACATGAAAAAACTGGAGGATATCGACGGTGTAAAAGGCGTGTTTGACAGCAACGGGCAGCTTCAGCTCATCATCGGGACGGGAACGGTCAACAAGGTGTATGACGAATTTTTGAGTGTGAGCGGCATGACGGCGGCGACCAAGGAGGAGGTAAAGGCGGCGGCTGCGGCGAAACAGCCCGTATTCAAGCGGATGATAAAATCTCTGGGCGATGTGTTCGTGCCGATCCTGCCCGCCATCGTGGCTTCCGGGCTGATGATGGGGCTGGTGGAAGCTTTGGGAAAAGCGATCCCGACCTTTGCCGGCAGCGACTGGTACGGCATTCTGGATCTGTTTGCCAATACAGCTTTTACATTCCTGCCGATCCTGATCGCCGTTTCGGCGGCAAGGGTATTCGGCGGCAATATTTTTCTGGGAGCGGTCATCGGTATGGTGATGATCCATCCGAACCTGATCAACGCCTGGTCGGTGGGCAGCATGGAGGCTTCGGAGATACCGGTATGGCATCTGCTGGGTTTCCCGATCCGGCAGGTGGGATATCAGGGGCATGTGATCCCGGTCATCATAGCGGTGTGGCTGATGTGCCAGATCGAGAAATGGCTGCATAAGCATGTGCCGGAGATGATCGACCTGTTTGTGACGCCCCTGTGTACCGTGCTGGCGACAGGATTCCTGACACTGGGCATCATCGGACCGATCTTCTCGATGGCGGAGACGTATGTGCTTGATTTTGCGGGATGGCTGATCACGGTGGGCTATGGTATCGGCTCTATGGCGATGGGCGCTCTGTATCCGCTGACGGTGGTCTGCGGCATCCATCACATGTACAACGTGATAGAGGCGGGCATGCTCTCGGCGGTGGACGGTTTAAATACATGGATGCCCATCGCCTCCGCGGCGAACTTCGCGCAGGGTGCGGCATGTCTGGCGGTGGGACTGAAGGCAAAGAACCATAAGACAAAGGCGGTCGCGATTCCCTCCTCCCTTTCCGCGGCGCTCGGCATCACGGAGCCGGCGATCTTCGGCGTGAACCTGCGGATGGTAAAGCCTCTTATCTGCGGCATGGTAGGCGGCGCAGTGGGCGCGCTGCTCGGCGCATTCTTCCATATCGGCGCGACATCCTACGGGGTGACGGGGATTCCGGGCTTTCTGATCACGCTGGACTATACCTGGCAGTATGCGATCGTGCTGGCTGTTTCCTTTGGGATCGCTTTCGCGCTGACCTGGGTGTTCTGGAAAGAGGATGAGGAGGAAAGCGGAAAGAAGAAAACAGAAGAAAAGGCAGCGGATATGTCCGGAAAAGAGACGGCGGGCGATGCCGCGGCGGAGAATGAGACTGAGAGCGCTGCAGATAGAACGGAAGGAAAGGACAATGTACTTTATGCGCCGGTAAAAGGCAATGTGATCGCGAGGGACGCCATCCCGGACGACACCTTTGCGGCGGGTATTCTGGGAGACGGCGCAGGGATCGAGCCGGAGGAAGGGCTTGTGGTCTCCCCGGTGGACGGCGAGATATCCACGGTGGTGGACAGCAGGCACGCGGTAGGGATCTCGGGACCGAGGGGGATGGAGATCCTGATCCATGTGGGCGTTGATACGGTGAATATGAAGGGCGACGGCTTTACATGCTATGTGAAAGAGGGCGATAAAGTAAAGGCGGGCCAGAAACTGATCGCTTTTGATATCGATAAGATACATAAGGCTGGCTACAGCAGCACGACCGCGGTATTATTGACAAACAGTGATGATTCCTGACTTCCGTCGTTTCTCTCAAAACCTAGTACTCAGGAGTCAAGCAGCATACAGTTTTGGAAGAAATTTTCGACTTCCTTTCTGGACAGATACAAGGCATCCAGAGTTGTCAATCCAGTCAGCTTTTTGACTTTTTCGTTGACAGCCTGGTTTCTGGATATGTTGATGTAAGAGTCTTTTTCTACTTTTACTGCCCGGAAGTCACGCATAAAGTGGATCAGATCGTAGGAATTGATCTTGTTTTTGAAAACTTTGATTTCTAATACTCTTAAAAGAAACAGGCTAAGGTAGCAGATTAGAAAATGCCCATAGATTGTTTCTTTTTTCTGCATATAGACCGGGCGTGCATCCAGATAAGATTTCGTGATCCGGAAGGATTCCTCGATCTTCCACAAGTTATGATACGTTTGATAGACCTGAAGCGGCTCCATATCCAGTTCTGATGTAACCATAAGATTGTATCCTGCATACTTCAGATCTTCCTCCAGTTTTTCCTGGTCGAGTTCTATAATGGGGCTGACTTTCTTTCCGCTGCTGTCTTTGTTGGTCACCTTGACGTATTTTGCACAATCACCTAATTCATCCCTGGTCATCTTCTTATAAGTTGTATAGTTGGAGGCTTTATCAGCCATTTTCAGGATCTCGGCCGTTTGTTTTTTAGCCAATGCAGGGGTAAAAGAAACGATTCTTTTTTCCATTACGGAAAAAGTTGTCACAGCCTCTTTGCCCGTTTCCGGATCAGTTTCTTTGAATTGATAGGAAAAGGTATCTACGCAGGATTTTAGGCGGTATAAGAGTTTCCCGTCTTTACCGGTGTAATCCACCCATACATTTTGGTCATTTTCTAATACGATCCATTTCTTTTCCTTCTCACTTAAACATCTGCCATGTATAGATTTGGAGAAAATATACCCATCATCCGCTTCTTTCACGGCAGCATAGATGTTTCTGGCACAGTTAAGCCCTTTATCTGCGACCTGCACCGTCTTCCCGGAGATTTTATAGCGGCTCTTCATATCCTCAATGGCCTTTCGGATATAGGGTTTTTCAGATTCATTTCCAGGATACATTTCCATGGCCATCGGGACCAGGTCCGCATCCAGCAGAAGCGCCTGCCCGATGACAGGGTCATGCCGGTTTTCTTTGGAAGGCCCTTTTTGCTTATCTTCGCAGGGCAGGTCGATCTCAAAATAATAATTCGTACAGTCAAAAAATACATTGCTGAGATCCCTCTGATAGTGTTTCTCATAACAATGGTTAAAGAGTTCAATATATTTTTTGTAGGATCCACCGATAAAGGACAATCCGTCATAGACCTGGTCTTCTGAGATAGGGGAGTTGTTGTAAAGATGAGGGAAAACAGCAGAAACGGTCTTCGATTTAGAGCATGGATAAATAATCCTGGAAAAAATGAGCTGGGCGATCATGTTGTATACACTGAACTGAAAGCGCATCTGGGCTGCCAGGATGTCTATGACTTCTTTCACGTGGAGTTCTTCCAAAAGTGTATGGAGGAGAAAATGGCCGAGGTTGTATTCCACAGGAGAAGCAAAAGCGCGCGGGCGGGTCTCTTCTGCGAGAGCTGCAGCACGTTCTTCATTTTTCTTTGCCACAAAGTCTGTGTAATAAGAGACGGGATCAGGGATCTCATTGGAAATGAGGTCTTCCACATAGCCAAAAGCCATGACACTTTTTGAACGCGGCTGTTTCTTTTCTTTATCCCAGTGGGATTCGTACATTTGCAAATAAGTGCCTTTTTTCTTCTTTTCTTGTCTTAAATAGTATGCCATATCCGCCCTCCGTAAAAGTACTATAAAGTACTATTATTATAACATGTTTTAAAAATATTTTCAATAAAAAAATCCCCAAAAGGGGATCAAAAATTTGCCGTAAATATGCGGAGAATCGGGATTAAGAGGAACAAATGAAGAAAATAGAAAAATGAAAACACCGGAACTTTCATAGTACTACGACGGAAGACGGGTCTTTTTTGAATTCTCATGTTCTTAAGATTCATTTTAATACTCCCTCACTTTCGTAACTTTACGATTTTTTATATTTATGTCTTAAAAATCATTCTAGAACAAAAGTATCGGGAAGTCAAGCTGTAAGTTCGAAAGAAACAGCCTATGTTTTCCATAAAAAACACTATTTACCGGACAACTTTCGAAAACCGCTCCAAAATAAAATTTTTGCTTGACATAAAAATACGAAGGTGATATTATGATGTCTGTGACTGAGCGGAAGTGTCGGAACTGGCAGACGAGCAAGACTAAGGATCTTGTGGTGGTTACACCGTGTGGGTTCAAGTCCCATCTTCCGCATTGGATTTAAGAGTGAGGAAACCTTGTTTTATTAGGTTTCCCCATTTTTTTGTTTCAGATGGCTTGAACACGTTTGAACACGTTGTCAGGCATGCCATTTCCCTTATCGCCGCCCAAACCGAACCAGTTTTCACTCTCCCTGTCCTATCTCCTCCCGCAGTTTTTCTTCCATGCCTTCGAGCATAAACCGTTTTCCGGCGGGCTGTTTTTCCAGATAGTCTGCCTTCAGGTTATTACTGTAATAGTCAATCTCCTTTTTCAGCTCTCTAGCCGACAGCAGGCGGCATCCCTGCCCCCTTATGATGATCTGTTCGAGGCCGTCCGAGGTCGCCACCGTCACGTCGTACTTCCTGCCGTTTTCATGGGAGAACCGTTCGATGTACTGGTCCGCCGTCTCCGCCTCCTTTGTATAGACCACATGGATATTGTGATAATCCAGCATCTCCGTATCGTGCCCCTTGACACGGTAGGCGTCAAACACAGCGATCACCTCGCACTGCCGCATCCCCTGATAGTTGCACAGGATATCCAGAAGCCGCCCCCTCGCTCCGTCGATGCTCACCTCGGACAGTTCTTTCAGCTCGTCCCACGCAAAAATAATATTGTAGCCGTCCACCAGCAGGTACTCCTGTTTCGCCTGCTTTGGCTTCCCCGTCTTTTGTCCGTTTTCTTTGCCGTACTGCAGCGTTTTCGCGGATACGCTTTCCCCGCCGCCCCCATCCGCGGCTGCCGCCCTTCTTCCTCCGGACCTGCTTTTTCCCTTCGCGTTCCATTTCCGCCCCCCGGCATCCGGGCGGCTGTTCGCGTGGGAGGCCCCCGCTATGATGGCGTCGATCTCTTCCGTTCCGAGCCCTCTTGCCCCCTGCCCGGCATTTCCCTCTTCCTGCCGTCTGACCGCCCGATATGCCGTTTCCGCCGCATCTTTCACACCGCTCTCCACATGTATATAGGAGGGCGCTTCATACCAGGGCACCAAAAAGCCCGCGCCGTGGGCGCAGAACACGGAGGCGGAAGGATTGTCCAGATCCGCCTCCGGATCGTATCCCGTCTGCGCTATCACCTCGTCCGCATTATGGCAGGGCGCGTAACCGCCGGGCAGACAGCTCAAATGCCCCTGCCCTTTTGTGTAGGCGGTTACTTCTATCTGATAGTCCTGAAGACAGGCTACAGGCGCACGCCCGCGCAGAATGGCCGTATCCTCCCGGATCTGTGGCGCCGTGATCTTCCCCTGCATGCGTTCGATATCGGTCATCGCCCGTCCCGCCGCCTGCGCCGGCACTTCCAGCACGAACTCATACCAGGGCTCGAGCAGGACGGATTCCGCCTGCATCAGCCCCTGCCGCACCGCCCGATAGGTCGCCTGCCGGAAATCTCCGCCTTCGGTATGCTTCAGATGCGCCTTCCCGCCGGTCAGCGTTATCTTTATGTCCGTTATGACCGATCCGGTCAATACTCCTTTATGCTCCCGCTCTTCCAGATGTGTCAGCACCAGTCTCTGCCAGTTTTTATCCAAAACGTCTTCGCTGCAGTCTGCCGCTGCCTGGACGCCGCTGCCTCTCTCCCCCGGCTCCAGCAGAAGCTGTACTTCCGCATAATGCCGCAGGGGTTCAAAATGCCCCACGCCCTCCACGGTATTCGCGATGGTCTCTTTATAGACGATATTGCCCGGCCCGAAGCTGACCCTCATCTGAAACCGCTCCGCGATCATGCTCTGCAGCACTTGAAGCTGCACAGGGCCCATCAGCTGCACATGGATCTCCTGCAGTTTTTCTTCCCATACAATATGAAGCTGGGGATCTTCCTCCTCCAACTGCTTCAGTTTCGGCAGCGCTTCCGCCGCCTGCACACCCTCCGGCAGATAGACCCGATAAGTCAAAACCGGTTCCAGCACAGGCTGCACCACCGTCCTCTCCGCGCCGAGCCCATCCCCCGGCATCGTATATGACAATCCCGTCACAGCGTAGATACCGCCTGTCTCGGCGCTGTCAACAGTATCATATTTCTCCCCCGAGTAACTGCGTATCTGTGTCACTTTCTCCTGCCAGATGCTTTCCGGATCTCCCGGCATCTGCCCTTTCAGTTCTTCCCGGACTCTTAGATTTCCGCCGGTCACCTTTAAAAAAGTCAGCCGGTTTCCCTGCCTGTCTCTGGATATCTTATACACTCTAGCCGCAAACGCCCCGTCCTTTGGATAACGAGGCTTTTCCGTATACTCCCAAAGCCCCTTCAGCAGTTCCTCCACCCCTTCCATCTTCAGGGCGGAACCGAAGATACAGGGGAACAGCTTCCGCTCCGCGATCAGCCTGACGATATCGTCGCGGGAAATGCTCCCCGTTTCCAGGAACTCCTCCAACAGCTTTTCCTCGCAGACTGCTATATTTTCATAAAACGCTTCGGTATTTTCGCCGGAAAGATTTCGACCGGAAAAGTCAACGATTCCTTCCCCCAGCATTTCCCTGCATTCCGCAAGCAATGCTTCCTTATCCGTCCCCGGCTGATCCATCTTATTAAAAAACAGGAAGGTGGGGATCTTGTATTTTTTCAGAAGCCGCCACAGCGTTTTGGTATGCCCCTGCACGCCGTCCGCGCCGCTGATGAGCAGCAGGGCATAGTCGAGCACCTGCAGCGTGCGCTCCATCTCCGCCGAAAAATCCACATGTCCCGGCGTGTCGAGCAGGGTGATCACCATGTCTTCATATTGCAGGATCGCCTGCTTGGAAAATATGGTGATTCCCCGCTTTTTCTCCAGTTCATACGTGTCTAAAAAGGCATCCCGGTTATCCACCCGCCCTAACTTCCGGATCATACCGCAATGATAGAGCAGCCCTTCTGAAAGCGTGGTCTTGCCCGCGTCCACATGGGCTAAAATGCCCGTTACCAGTTTTTTCATTTTGTCAAATCCTCTAAAGTACCGAACCGGTACCCCATTCCTTCCCACTTGGTCAGCAGTTCATCCAGGATCTCCCCGTTGGTTTTGGATGTGTTATGCAAAAGCACAACAGCCCCCGGGTGGACTCTGCCGGTCAATTTTGAGAACGCCTCTTCCCTCGACGGCTGGGCGTCCACATTCCAGTCCACATAGGCAAGGCTCCAGAATATCGTTTTATAGCCCAGCTTCTGTGCCATTTCCAGATTGTTCAGATTATATTTTCCCTGCGGCGGGCGGTAGAAATGGTTCAACTCTGCTCCTGTGATCTCCTGATATTTATCCGCCACCAGTTCCAGTTCCTCTCGGAATTTATCCTCCGAGGAGATGGTGTCCATGTCGGGATGATGCCAGGTGTGGTTTCCCACCATATGCCCTTCCGCCTGCATCCGCTTCACCAGATCCGGCGCGCTCTCCAGAAAATGCCCCACCACAAAGAACGTCGCCTTTGCGTTGTGCTTTTGCAGCGCATTTAAGATATTTTCCGTATTGCCGTTCTCATAGCCGCAGTCAAAGGTCAGATAGAGCACCTTCTCCTTGTCGTCCCCCAGAAACCATGCGTCATATTTTGCCAGTTCTTCCTTGGAAAGGCTGCCGGAAGGCTGCGTCTCGCTGCCGTCCGCCCCGAAGCCGAGCCCCCAGCTCCCCGAGGCGGAGGTCTCCACATACTGCTCCCCGCCGTAGGACACAACGGTCACGCCTCTTTGTATCTCATCCCCGTCGTTTTCCCGATAGCTTACCGCATCGTCGTTACCCGATACATCGCCTCCGTTTTCCCCGCCCGTATTCTCACCCGGCAGGAGTTTTTTCCCGAAAAACAGCACCAGCACCAGTATCGCCGCCCAGAAGACCGTTTTCATCAGTTTTTTACTGTTAATCTTTCCCTGTTTCTTTTCCATAAATTACCCCGCTTACATAAAATATCTCTTTTTACATAATTATGTAAGCAGGGTACGTCCTAAACCCTCTATTTCACCGAAATCGTGTAAGACGCCGTAAATTCCTCCGACGGCTCCAACGCATTCCCCCATCTTTTCTCCGGCAGTTCCCCCTCAAAATCCGCATCGTCGCATCTTCCGCACCAGGGTTCAATGCACAGGAACGGCGCGTTTTTCTGGATCGGCGTCCAGATCCCGACAAGCGGCATATCAAAATTCACCCTGATATACTCCTTTCCGTCCGGATCACACAGGGCGACTTCATCCGTCTGTCCGCCCTCCAGAATGATCGTATCCGTTTCGAACAGATCCGGCGTCACCGGCAGATAGCCGTCTTCCAGCCCGAACTCCAGCGTATCTTCCCCCACCAGCCCACCGTCTATCACGGCTGAGACGATCTCCTGCAGCGGCTTTCCCTCTTTCATAAAGCGGAGCATATAGTCGCTCTGGCTTCCCCTTCCCTCCATCGGGCAATTGAAGGCCGGATGCCCGCCGATGGAAAAATACAGCGTTTTTTCATCCGTATTTTTTACACGCCAGCCCACGAGCAGCCCTTCCTCTCTCACCTCGTAAGAAAGTTCCAGCAAAAAACGGAAAGGGTACTTTTCCATTGTCTCCGCAGTCTCACAAAGCCGCATCACCAGCGTATTTTCCGTCTGGGAAACAGGCGTGAACTCCATATCCCGCGCAAATCCGTGCTGTCCCATCTCATAGGTCTTTCCCCGATAGCGGTACTGCTTTCCCTTCAGGCCTCCCACAAAGGGAAAAAGGATCGGCGCGGTTCTGCCCCAGTATGCCGGATCGGCGCTCCACATATATTCCCTGCCCTCCCGTTTCAGGGAGACCAGTTCCGCCCCCTTCGAGCAGATCTTCGCTTCCAGCTCCCCGTTCTTCAAACAAAATTCCATATTTTCCCAGCTCCTTTCATACATGATACACCCTGCGGCACACATCTGCCGCACTCGGCGTTGATGCAGTATCCGTGAATAATATAACCAGTATAGCACAAAATTTTTCTATATACTATTGCAATGGAAGTTTTCTTATGATATTATCATGTAGTAATTAAAACTAGATGATGAAGTTATTTTCAAGAAGAGAAATGGAGAAAATAAATGCGTTATAAGATTGTGGTTGACAGTTGTTGTGAGCTTCCCGATGAATATAAAAATGATCCTCGTTTTGAACGTGTCCCGCTGACATTGGAGGTCGGTGAATACCGGATCCTGGATGATGAGACATTTGACCAGCAGGAATTTCTGAATAAGGTTGCCGCTTATCCGAAATGTCCCAAATCCGCCTGCCCCTCACCGGAGCGCTATAAAAATGCCTATACGTCCGACGCGGAGCATATTTACTGCGTCACTCTATCCTCCCATCTGAGCGGCAGTTACAGCAGCGCTGTGCTTGGAAAAAATCTTTATGAAGAAGAATTCGGCAAAAAAGATATCTATGTCTGTGACTCCGAGTCCGCCAGTATCGGTGAAACCCAGCTCGCTATGAAGATCATGGAATGGGAAGAGGAAGGCGTTATGAGCTTTCCGCAGATCGTAAAAAAACTGGAGGCTTTCCGCAGTGCCATGAGCACTTATTTTGTACTGGACAATCTGGATACGCTGCGCAAGAACGGCAGACTCACCGGCGTCAAAGCCCTGATCGCCTCCACCCTCAGCATCAAGCCCGTCATGGGAGCTGACAGGGGTGTCATCATCCAGAAAGGTCAGGCTGTCGGCATCAAAAAAGCTCTCATTAAAATGGCCGACACCATCGTCAACGAAGGAAAGAATCTGGAATCAAAGGTACTTTATATCTCTCACTGCAACTGTCCTTCCAGAGCAGCCCTGATGAAAGACCTGCTGCTCGCACGGGCAAAATTCAAAAATGTGAAAATACTCGATACCGCAGGCGTCAGTTCCATGTACGCCAATGAGGGCGGCGTTATTGTAGCGATCTGATCCAAACTTCAATGACTCTGTTTTTCTTACAGCAGTATAAACTGCACCGGCCCCTTCCAGATAAAAAGAGCCAGCAGGATATGGATCACCAGCATAACCGGGATACCGTACAGAAAATACCAGTGTCTCGTTTTATGATGGAACAGATGCATACCAATGATAGAACCTATCGCGCCGCCGAGCGCGGCGATCAGCAGAAGTGTTGCCTCGGGGATTCTCCAGGCGCGCTTTTTTGCTTTCCATTTATCCAATCCCATAAACAAAAATCCGAGCACATTCATTGTGATCAGATAATATGAAATAACCTGAAATACTGTCATATCATTTTCTCTCCTTTGTACCGCCTGCGCAGGATCCGCATCCCGTTCTCTCAGTTACCTCTGTCGGGCTTATTGCTGCCCCTCCGCATCTCCATAATCCTTAAAACAGATATTCACATCCACCGCCGCAGGAACGCCCGCCACTCTCCCTTTTTCGGAATACTGCAGCATCTTATACTCATAAGGGTAGTAGATCGGCAGCGTATAGCCCGCAAACCATTTGTCATACTGTTCCAGAGAAGCCAGATCCACCATCAGCAGGAAAGACTTCATATTGCCGTACAGTGCCGGCTCATATCCGGCTTCCCTGATCCGCTCCAGAAATACTTTGGCGTTATTTGTCCGCTCCTCCACAGTCAGACCGTTGGTACGGCAGCTTTCCTTCTTAACGTCCTCGATATCCAGATAGACCGGATAAGTCAACTGATAGCCCTGCAGCATTTCGATCACAAAATCCGCCTCTTCCAATGCCTCCGCCTCATTGATCGCCTGTGTAAAAAAATATACACCTACAGGGATCTCATTTGCGATAGCGCCTTCTATGTTCCGGCGGAAAAACTCATCTTCCACAATGCCGCCTTCGCTGTAGCCGCGGATGCCCACCCGGATAATGGCATAATCTATCCCGTCATTTTTAACCGCCTCCCAGTCGATCTCGCCCTGATATTTGGAGACATCGATCCCTTTTCTGGTCAGCACTTCCCCGTCTTTCTGGTAGGACACAAGCCCGTTTTCTTCGGCAATAAAATTTTCATCTATATATGTATTCATCGCCAGATCTTCCTGCAAAGGCAGGAAGTAATACTGGCCGGAATCCAGCATCACCACATGCTCCGGGTACAGATCCCGCAGGATCGCCATCGTTCCGTCCCCGTTTTCCAGCCTGCCCCGCAAAATCTGCAGAAGCTCCGAATCCGCATTATCGATCGCATTGGTGACCGCTGTAGTCACCATGGAATCCACCTCTTCCTGTGTGTAGACTATCTCATTGGAAACAGCTTCCACCGCCTCTTCGCTCTCCTCCTCCTTTTCCTGCAGCGCTTCTTCGGCAAACGCTTCCATTTCATTGCTCTGCTTCTTAAAATAGAGGCATACGGCGATACTTGTTATGATCGTTGTAAAAGTTATGATGACAGAAAGGCTGGTGATGACCGCCAGGACGCGCACACGCTTTTGCAGTCTGCTTCCCCGCCCTTTCCGTTTTATTTTTTCTCTGTTATCCATAGGTATCCTTACCGCGTTTTCTTTATAAATATACGTCTGGTTTTACGATACCATTCCTTTTCTTTTCCCGCAAGAGATTTCACAAAAACTTAACTTTTGTATCATGCGGGAAATGTTGGAAGTCAAAAATACGGACGTTGTAAAGGCGGACGCTCGGCGTCCGCTGTCGTTAACTACTTCTTCATCTTGGGTTGGAAAATCAGGCTCGCCAGATAGCCGAAGATCAGGGCGGCGCCCGTCCCTACGGCGGCGGCTTTGAAGCCGCCCATAAACAGACCGATGAATCCGTTTTCATCGACCGCCTCGCGGACGCCTTTCATCAGGTTATGTCCAAAACCCATCAGGGGGACTGTGACGCCGGCGCCGGCAAACTCTGCCAGCGGGTCATAGAGCCCGACAAAGCTGAGTACCGCACCGATACATACGAGCAGTACCATGATACGGCCCGGCAGCATTTTTGTTCTTTCCAATAATATTTGTGCCAGCGCGCAGATCAGCCCGCCGACCCAAAACGCATGAAAATAATCCATAAAAAAACCTCCACATACCTTTGGATCTAGTATGTGGAAGATTTTCTTTTTTATTCCTCTTCTTTATTTATACCAAAAACCTGCACGGCTGTCTTCTATCTGATCTTTCCAAGTTCCTCCACGATCTCGCGGATCTTCTTTTTTTCGCAGTCCAATACGATATCAGCATACTTTTCATAGAGAGGCACTCTCTCCCGATACAGATCCTCAAGCGTCTGTCCCTCCCGCAGCGTCACACCCCGCTCATTCAGATCCCCAAGACGCTCTCTGATCGTCTCACAGGAAAGTTTTAAATAAACGATCGTACCGATCTTTTTAAAATGCGCCATTGCGGCAGGACCGTATATCACGCTGCCTCCGGTCGCTATGACCGTGCGCTTTGTACAGATAGAGGCGTTTACCTCTTCCTCGATCTTCCAGAATCCCTCTGTTCCATGTTCCGCGATCAGTTCATACAGCAGGGCGTCATATTTCTCCTGTATCAGAAGATCACTGTCCAGAAAGCGGCAGCCTCTCTTTTTCGCAAGCACGACTCCCACGGTGCTTTTTCCCGCCCCGGGCATGCCGATCAGGATGATATTGTTTTTTTCTGACATAATTTTCCCGTTTCTGTTGTTGATATAAAATATAGCAAACGGAAAATTCATTTTTCGCTTTCTATAAGTCATCTGAGACT
>ERZ808028.945-NODE-945-length-19749-cov-5.554748_pt1 | contig 19749 bp, 16 predicted proteins | sample MGYA00380184_ERZ808028 | MGnify/ENA primary metagenome ERZ808028 (study PRJEB31490, sample SAMN06133397) | mouse gut metagenome | isolation source: J8_1 | host: mice | place: China: Chengdu | collected 2015-05 ...
ACAATTTTCTCAAACCGCGAAAGCGGATTTGGACGATACGATGTCATTCTGGAGCCAAAAGGAAATGATGATGCGATTATCCTGGAATTTAAGGTCTTTGATCCCGATGAGGAGAATACTCTGTCCGATACGGTCCACAAAGCTCTGGAACAGATAGAACAGAAAAAATATGAAACTGACTTGCTTTCAAAAGGATTTACTGGAAACCGAATCCGGAAATATGGATTTGCATTCCAAGGAAAAACCGTTCTTATCGGAAATGGCACGACATAAATTGATGGTTGCTCCATTTGCGGGGGGCTGCGTAAAAAGTTGAATTGAACGAGAAGGAGCAAAAGACTCTCATTGCTCCTTCTCATTTTAACTCTATATCCGGTTCTCACGAACCTTATTTACTCAGCTGGCCGGATCATTCCCCGTCCTTCTCTATCTGGCATTCGAAGTGGTACAGGCCCTCCGTGTTCACGTTTTTCTTTCTGTTCATTCCTTCCTCCTCCCGGGATTTCGGAAAGAAACAGAGTTTTTGCCACAGCAACCGCCAAATGGACATGCTGACATGTCCGCCCGGCTCAGCCCTTTCCACTGTTTCCCCTGAAATCCCATGCAATTTTATTTTAAGGTGTTTTAAAAGCACAGATCTCAGTTGAAATCAGACGGTACTTTTTATTATTCTTTTACAACTTTTTATCAACATTAAAAAAGCCAGGCTATTTAACACATTAACATACGATCCGTTTCCATCCACTCTCTTTCGTAGTCCTCTAATTTTTCCGCTTCCTCTAAAATTCTGTGATCCATTGCCAGAATCGCAGCCCGAAACTGCCTGCTGGCATCCCCGCCAAACTGATGTAAAAGTTCGTGCATATAGACCACCATAGCTTTCGGGAAAGCATTCCTGAAAAACAATTCTTTTCTAAGGTTGATCTCCTTGATATGAGCGACTGTCCTTAATCCCAAACTATTTTTGATCGTTCTATCCGCACCGAAAGTTCTGGCAAATCCTTCATTAGGAGCTTCTCTATTGACAATTATTCTGCATTCCGGCAGCTTCTCATAGCAGATCATATCGCCAAAAATATTCTTCGCCACTCTTTCCAAAATCTGGATTTTATTTTTCTGAAATTCATCCGGCTCGTAAATCACATGGAATCCGTCATTTTTTTCGCATAAATCATACAGTGTATCAATTCCAAGATAAGAAAAATAATCAGGAAGCAGTTTATATGTCCCATGAAAACTTGATCCGCGAAACCATGCCATAGCCGTTTTATATTTATTCTTATCCATTTTGATAGTATAATAATCCATATCTGCTATATAATCCCCTTCTAAAACAGCATGTTCTATTCTTCTTATCAGTTTGTCAACATGGATTTTTATGACCATCTTTTTGATCACCCGGCTCCAATCGATTCCTGTAGATTTATTTTCCCCAGTACTGTTCCAGTATGGCCTAAATGCCATAAATACTTTCCATAAAGCTTCCCCCTCCAATTCAGAGACTATTTCCATCACTGCTTTTTCCGTATCATAAGACAAAAAGTTTCTTCTGTCCCTGTCATCCTCTTCATCCGGTCTGTATTTATGATTACAGAAAATTAAGGGTACATTATACAACTGTGCCCGTTCCTGCATGGATGCAAACAATCTGCCATATATCTTACGATCTTCTCCGATCGCAGACTGCTTCAGCCTATATACCGCATAATCTTTCTCATTCACTATGCATTCGCCAAACAACGGATTTTCCGGGTAAAAGAAGCTCTTCATTGCTTCAAGAAAATCCCGATAAGCTTCCGGTGTGATATTCGTCAGCCACAATATGGAATTTTCACGATAATCACGCGTCTTTATATCATAGCCTAAAAAAGAGACATCCTGACCATCTATCTTGCCCTGTATTTCCACAACATCCAAAATCCAATCCCGGGATTCCATATGGATACCGATCTTATAGTCGCGAAATGCGCACAAGGACGCTATTTTAAAGCCTTCCCCGAATTTCCCTGCCGTATAGTTTCCTTTACCCTCCCGTTTTGTGGATACGCCCATATATTGGAGCCATTCAGCCGAAAAGCCTTTATTACTTTTCATCCTGAGTGTTTGAGACTTTTCATTATAGCAATAATTAAAATCCTGTGAAAACTTCTCTGCTCCTGTTATATCATAGAAATTCTGAATATAGTCCTGCATGACATGAGTCCTGCTCCACCGGACCGGATAAGTCATAACCAGATTAAGTTTTATTCTGCCTGTCTCTGTATGCGATTCCATCTCTCTGTATACTCCTCCACCCGTTTTCTTGAACAATACAGTGCAGCCCCTATAATGGTGAGAACCCCGCTGGTGCGGGCGCTCCGCTCCATTCCGTACATCTGCACGCATGCGCTGACATACTTCATAAAAGTTCTTTTAAATTCTTCCGCAGATATATCTGCCTCCTCCAATACCAAGTGGGATATTTTTGTATAAATCTGCCCTGTTCTTCTTTAACCCTTTATCCGTATAGAGCATAATTTCAGGCAGACGCTCTCCGGAATTCAATTGGGAAAATATGATTCGTGCACATTCCCTCAACAATTCTGTACACTCCCTTTCTTTCCCCTGTGGTTCTCTATACAGGTTCTCCCTGTTTTCCATATACTCGCTCAAAACCGATGGTATCCCCAGCAGGCGGAATATGGGGTTGACCAGCTTATGCCTGTCCGGTCCCCTGTTGTACTCACCAAACCACCTTTTCGCCTCCCGCAGCATCCGGTTTTTCCCATAATCGCTTCCGATACGGTCCAGATACGCATATCGATCCACCGGATATTCCCGTACAAATCTTTTAACCCATTTACTATCAGAACTTATATTTCTTACCAGCTGGCATATCACATAATACCATGTATCTAAATCCGCAGGATATTTCTTTTTAAACACCGGTATATCCTGCCACTGATCCTTCATCTTCACCAACAGCCAAAAAGAAGCTTCGGCGCTTAACTTCTCTGCCACTTCATAAACCGCTCTCACAACAGTTGCCTGCGAGACAATATCTCTGGATCGATCCTCGTCAAAATCACGCTCCGCCTTTCTTAAATGAATCACCGCCGGAAATGGCAGGCGTCCTCTGGCAATATATTTATAGTAAAATACTCCCTGAATATCTTTGCATTCCGTGCTTCTTCCGCATAACGGATGTTTTCATCGGAAGCTGAAATCCCTCTCCATATTTCCCGGCGTAATTGCTTTTCCCGGTTTTTGTGCTCCCTCCGATACTGGAAAGCCATTCATAGGAAAAGGAATGGCCATGTGTCCTCATCCTGATATGAAGTTTCCCCTTTCTCCAAGGGCTATAGTATACTGAATCCTCATCCTGATCATATAAGTCCCATTCATATTGAAACTCATCGGCAAAATGCTCGTATCCAACACTGTCATAAAAATTTTGTATAAAATCTCTTATAATGCGGTGGACATTCCATCTCACCTGATAATCCGTCGCAATACCAAGCGGAATAAAAGATGGGATCGCATTGCTTTCTACCTTATATATATTTGTACTCACTTTCCCTGATAATCCTCCTTGCAAGATCTTCCGATTTTTTATAGCGCTTCCACTTTGTTTCTGACAAAAATATTTTAGCCCGTCCAGCCATCACGGCCAAAGTATCCAGCGCCGCCTCTGACACCCCGATTTCGAATCCCGTCTGAAGCCCCTGGTCATATGAATTAACATAACCTTTTTCCAGCATGATTTCCCCCTCCTTTCAAAAGAATATATATTCTAGTTAATAATATAATGTATCTCCTTTTATTTTGCAACTCTTTTATATATTTTTTATATTAAAATAATATTGATATAATTTTACCCGAAAAGTGCTTGTACACCTCCCGGGTATTTAGAATCAAATATGTCAATTAATCAACAACGGACCGGCAAGAACTATCTACCGGCATAATGCGACTTTTTCCATCAGCTCAGCCTCTTTTTCTTCTTCCCTTTCACTTATCATATCATCTGCTCATCATAGATCCTAACATACTCCTGCGCTTTCTCCAACGAAATGCTCAATTTATTCTGCAACCGCTGCAGTATTTCCTCTCCGGACAGCTTAAACTCCCGGCCGGTATCAATGATTTCTTCAGCCCTGCCCTCTTTTCTTCCTTCTTTTCTTCCTTCTTTTTTTCCTTCGCTCCTGCCTATCTTTTCTCCTTCTATCCTGCCGACCTTCTCTCCCTCAATAAATCCCTCTTCTCTCATATCCTCAAACGCTTTGCACATACTGAAATCTCCCTTCTTAAATTCTTCTTCCCTTACTCCGGGAATCTCCTTGATATTTGTCAATTCTGTCAGAAGCACCTTCGCCTCACTGCTTAGGCTTTCATATTTCTCTCTATGCTGCTCCATCCGGGTTTTCATGGACTCTTTATCCCCCGCATACCTCAGAAATTCAAAAACTGGCTGCAGCTCCGACCGAAACTGGTCAAAATCATCGTAATCATGGTAATCAAACAAATTCAGCCGATAGTTTGAGATAAAAGGGAGTATCTTTTCTTCGTTCCCTTCCACATCCAACAGTTCATACAAAGTCCGCGCCCCGTCCCACGGCTTTTCCTTCCCATAATAGACGACGATTGTAATAACAGGAATAAACTTATCCTCTTTCCGCATCCCGGATACAAACTCATCCGCCTGCTGCTTCCCCCGCGCCCTGTTTTTGTCCCGCAGCTTCTTCCACTGCTTATCATAGGCCATGCTCTCCGCAAGCATCGCCCGGGCCACCATACGGTAATCCACCTTCGTCTGGTTCTCCACCACAAGTACCGAGATCACTGTCCCTTTCCAGAGTTTCACCTTATCCCGGAGCGTCTTTTTTACATCCTCCCCCAAAATACTCCTGAGCTCCCCGTCCTGTTCCTCCAGCTCACAGGGCTTCACTACCTGTTCACCCTGATACAAAACACCGTTCACCAGATCCGCAAAGATCTCCTCATTTTCCAGATAATCGCTTTCACAGACATCCGCTCTTCCCATGCCTTTTCCTCCCTTACTATTTTATTTTTTCATATAAGGGAGTCTTTTGATCTCACGAATGTGATAAGAAATATCAGAAATATCAGAAGTTCCCAGATATGTGTGTGTTTATATACTACTATGAAAGCCGGTATATTGCAAGAGTATTTTTTTATATTTATCTCACCCTTTTACTTTACTTCAGCAATTTCCCACATTTCCCATTCCTGCCCATAATATCCGGAAGCCGCATAACTAGCCCCAGAGAGAAAAGAGGCGCCATCACAACGCCCCCTTCGTCTCCTTCAGTTCTTTTTCCAGTTCCTGCTGCAGATCCCTGCGGTTTCTCTCCCGCATCCTGCCTGCAAGCATATTTAACATCGCGCCGCAGGCCGCAAAGCAGACCATGTACATCTTTCCCACCGTGCCGGTGAGGAGCGCCATCAGGCCGCCCAGCACCGGGATATGGTATGTCACACGCCCGATCAGGTCGTCGTAGGGGATCTTGTTCATGTCCGCCTGCTCGTTGGCGTCCCCCTTCGTCTCAAACCAGCCTTCCACGATCTGGTTGCGCACAACGCGGTGGCAGACCACCGCCCCTTCCGTCTCAGCCAGCATGCCGTCCACTCCATCCCCGATTTCGGGAGCCATGCCTTCCATCCCGTTCTCCGCACCGGAGCCCGAAAAGCCATCCTGTCCGTTTCCTTCCACGGACATCAGGGACTCCGGCCCCGCCTCCTGCGGATACCCCCTCCGGAAAGCGATCACATCCCCCTCCTGTATATCCTCAGGCGCCGCGGATTTCACATAGATCACGCTCCCGATCGGGATCTCCGGCTCCATGCTGCCGCTGACAATGTCATATATCTCATACCCCATCAATTTCGGCATCGTGATCGGGATGCACACCGCGATCACGCTGACCAGTATCAATGTCCCGGACACACTGCAAAGAGCGGGAAGAAACTTCCCGCCCTTATGTCCGGAACGATATGCAGAAGTATCGTTATTCTTACTCATCTTCACCCGTTCCTTTTTTCTTTCTCTTAAATATCAGGTACCATGCCGCCGCTACGACCAGCACTGCCATCGACACGATCCCGACGATCACTGCGGGGGGCATATTTACAAAGAAGGAACCCGGTTCGCTTCCTATCCCCAGACCGCCGCCGTCCGATCCCGGCACGTTCGCCAAAGGCACTTCCTCATCGTCCAGATCGACCAGCTGTTCCGGTTCCGCCGGTGCTGCCGCTTCACCCGCATCTCCTGCCGCACCTGCATCCGCTGCTCCGCCGTCCCCGGGTACAACAGTCACACCGCCGCCGGCTCCGCCCGCTGCATCCCCACCTGCCCCGGGAACGATCACGGGGGTGGTGTTTGTGGTGGTCACGGTCTGTTCATCGTACACTGTGGTATCTCCGCCGCCACCGCCACCGCCGGTTCCGGTTGTCACGCGGGTATAACGGAAAGTAAATACATTCTGTGATACATCTTCCAACAACGTCTTTGTCAGACTGTAAGCCTGCGGCATATACCCTTCAATATATAGATATGGTACGATCGGCTTATCACCTACGTTTCCTCTATAAGTCCTGCTGTCTGCCAGCGGAGTTCCGTTTGCATCCACATAATTTATAGTATATTCCACCATCTCGCCCTGTATGCCATAGACAACAACATAATCCATATCTTTGTCTATATCCATAAAACTGGGATTACTTAAATCACTGACATCCAGACCGCTTGGTTTGATACCTTTTACATAATATTTCTCATATTCATATTTGTTCCCATTCTCATCTTCACCTTCAGCCGGATATACATCTATACTACCTGGATCAAAAACATTCCCTGATCCTGAACGGTAAACTTTTACAGAACCATCACCTTTAAATTCTCCCTGATTCCCTGCAAAAATACGGACCTGATAGGCTTCACCATTCATATAGTCTTTTACTTCCGTCGCCTGTGCCGGCATTACAAGGGAAAGCGCCATGCCTGCTGCTGCCAGTGTTACGAGAAATTTTCTCATCCTCTTCATTTCACAGCACCTCCCTCTTCTTCCTTCTTTTTGTCATTCAGGGCAAAAAGCGCAAACACCAATAAAAGTGAACCGCTGATGCAAGCTGCCAGAACATACGGGAACAGGTTCATTTCATCGCTGGTTTTCACGATATCCGTATTTCTCGCAAGGGGTACGCCGTCCTCATCAAGGTAGACAACTTCATTATTCACGACTTCCCTTGTTATCGTCCTGTGGTGGGTCTTTCCTCCCCCGCCGCCACCGCCGGAACTCTGCGGCTCAGGCTCCACCGCAAAATTCATCAGCAGGTTTGCCGCTCTCGTCATATAGTAGTTTCCATGTGTCTCACCGTCAAGACCGACTGTGAGTTCCACCCTGCCGCTCTGGCCGTTTGCCATGCTTCCCAGATAGAAATAATCCTTCAGCCTTGCATCTGTCTCGAGGGCTAAAAGTCCCTGATTTCCTTTTCCGCCTACCTTTTCACTGGTATATAATGTAACAGGGTCACCGACCGGCGGATAATAAGTCAGTTCATAGCTGTATGCGCCTTCAGCCGTTTCAGCCGTTGCATCTGTTTCTTCCATGCTCTTTGTGACATTATTTTTCATATACCAGTATGTATTGTTACTGTTGCTGTTAGTCAATGTCACTTTCACAGTTACCTTATCGCCCGGCTGCATCTCGGCCAGCTGGTCGTTCCAGCCATCCTTTGTACGTGCATCCAGATTATCCTTTACTTCTCCGGCTGCCGTGTATGTCACCTGCCAGTTACTTCCGGATATATTGCTGCCTGAATTATTACCGGCTGCATCTGCATTATCCTCAGCATAAGCCGTCATGGTTCCGGAAACAAGCAGTCCCACGAGAAGCATAAGACAAAACATCTTTTTCTTCATATTCAGCCTCCTCCTTACCATTCAAAACTCAGCTCATTTAAAACGCCGTCTTTACCTGGATTATCATTATTTACTTTGCATCCCCATGTACTTAAGATCGCATCCGCCGCATTATGTGTCTGTACGGCATCCACTTTTACTTCCACACGGAATTCAAGTCCTTCATAATCATACTTGGTATCGCCATTTTCATCCTTTGAAGCAATTGTCGCAACCTTTGAATTGATCGTCAGGCCGTCTGCAAATTGTACCGAATCCCCTTTTTCCAGGATTCCTTTATAATAGATCACAGTCCTCTCCGGTGTGTTCTTGAAGTTCGAATTCGGGTCAACCTCCCAGCCATTATCAAGAGCATCATCAATATTCAGCTCTATATAGTCAGGATATACATTGGTCACCTTCTCATCTGTCCCTTCCTTTACCCAGTACTTATAGATCGTAACACGTACATACTGGTCGATATCTCCGGTATTTTGGACACTTAATTCTTCCGGATATGTCACACCGACTTTTACGTTTTCGCCCTCTTTGACAAGGTCGCTCAAAAGTTTCTCCGGATTTAAACTTTTATTTGTACCACTCTCTTCCACAAGCGAAACATCCAGTCTCTTGGTTTCAATATCTGTCGTATGGTTTTCTGAGAAATCCACAAGCGCTGCCCTTGCCCCGCCAATGGTGGACAACAGTAAGAGCACTACTGCAGCTCCGAATACTGCTATCGTTCCTTTAGGTGAGGAAATAAACTTTTTGATTTTTTTCATGATTCATTCCCTCCTTTTTCCGGCTGTTGTTCATCCGGTGTGTCCGGATTCCCTGATCCTGAATCATCTCCTGATCCGGTTGTGCTATCTTCTGTCTTGTCAGAGCTTTCTGTTTTCTGATCTGAAGGAAACTCTTTCTGCTCTTCAATTACATTTTTCCAAATCTCTTCTGATGACCATGGCAGCGGATCTCCCGTTGTCTTATCATACTTCACCGGTGCTCTCTCATAGACAACCACCACATTAAAAGCATCCTTATTTTTATCTATTGCATTTTGCGGAACACCATCAATCTTTATTTTCAATGACGGTTCGGTTCTATCACCTTTCTTCAGTATTGCGTCATAATAATAATATCCATCTTTACCATCTATCCATTTTTCACCAGAATACGACAGCGAATACTGACTTCCTTTGAAAGCTTTTACGCGGACATATACAGGTACGTCCCCATTATTTGTTACCCTGACATCCTTCGTCCAGCCTACAAATCCTTCTTCTATATCCGTATTAGGTGCACCGACTTCCACTGCATAACCACCGGCAGATGATACACTGTCTGTAAAATACGCAAGCGCGCTTCCTGCACCGACATACAAAGGAAGAACAATCGCAGCTGTTGCTAGAATCTTTCTATTCAATTTCATCTTATTGCCCTCCTTTTATTGATCGGCTGCCGGTGGTGCAGACAATGATCCGGCTGATGTTTCCACACCATCCTTGTACCATTTCCAACTGTTTTCACCAGGTTCAAAACCGTTTGTGATGATATCTCCACCGATATCATTCCCATTATAATTATTGGTAAAGGACACCGTATTCTTTTCAGCCACATCTCCGTTCTCAGCATCCTTCTCGGCCGTAAAGCTTCGTCCTCCTGAATCACCCTCCGGTAATTTATAATTCGCGCCCGCATAAACCTCGGTAACCGTTACGACTGCTCCTACCGGAATGACTTTCTTCAACTCTACAAATCCATCTCCGTTACTTGCAATCTCTACTGTATTACTGTAGACGACCAGATCTCCAACTTTGGCCTCTATCTCAAATACACTGCTGGTCGGTCCGGTCAAAACAGTCTGACCTCCTGTACTAAATTCCTTCTTAATACGAAGAGAGGTCATTTCCTGTTCCTGCTCGGATTTTAATTCCACTGTTACGTTATACTGCCATTGAGCAGTAGATGAAGTGTTAAAATCCCCCATCTCCATATTTTTATCTGTGTTTCTCATTGGCAGAGCGATTAATTCTGGAAAATAGCTGTAAACATATCCACCGGCATTTGCTCTCGTAACAATCTGCTGGCCGGCTGTACCGTATTTTGGAGCCTTCTCACCTTCAACATTCGTATCAATAAAACTTGTATATTGCTTTGGAGTCATACCTGCTCCATGAGCGATCACCAGATACAACCCCGGCTCAAGCTTATTAAATTCTGCAATGGCATTTCCTGAAATTGGGTCTGATTTTTTATCGCTATCTTTTGGACTCCCTACAACCAGACTGGTCTTACCATCTTTTGTCTCCTCCTGCACATCCAAAGCTATTCTCGCTGCTTTCTGTGCAAGATCTCTGTAATCTGGATTTACATCATGAGTTAGAGGATTAATAATCAGGTTACCTTCCTCGTCCTTCGGATACATAGCCGATTTTAAATCCGTTATAAGAGAAGCATATGGTGATTCATCTTTTATCTCCAAATGATATGCATCAACCCCGTCATCCTCCACCGCACCTGCCACCTTATACAGTTCTATTACGATATCACCCTGCTGCGTCTTCGCTGCCCGCCTGACATTTAAAGTAATTTCTGACGATAAATTCAATTTCCCATCCGTCTGCGGATTTCCTGCATTTGGTGTATCTGTCGGCGTATTCTCTGGTTCATCCGCCTCTGTCGCCTGCGCGCTCCCCACATTCCACACCGGCAAAGCCAGGATCATACTCGCCGTCAGCGCCGCCGCAACCAAGATGCGTTTCCACTTCCCCATGACTGATCGCTTATTATTGTACATGGCTCATCCTCCTTATTTTATTCTTCCTTTTTATGTTGTTCTGTTTCATCTTTACCATCCTCTTCTTTTCCGGTGGCTTCCTGTTTCTGCCCTGTATCCGGCGCATCCCGCCCCGGCTTTGTATCCGCCAGCGTCCTGCTTAGCTCCATCACATCCTTTGTGCTCACCGGAGCCGGTTTCTTCCGGTATGTCAGCAGTGACAGCAGCAGCACCAGAAACAGTATCGGGATCGCAATCGCAGGTGCTACGATATAAGGCGGTATCTTTGTCGCCTCCTTGTGGATCACGATGGCTCCCTGTATGTTCTCGATCCTCTTTCCCCGGACTAACAGCCTGTGGCTGTTGATGCCGTAGGGCGTACAGGTCAGCAGCGTGCAGTAATCCTCTCCCTGCGTGACGCTCAGCGCCTCCATCTGGGAAGGCTCCACGATCAGGATCTGGTCCACCTCATAGGTCAGGATCTGGTTTAACACCGTGATCGTAAAGGTATCCCCCACTTCCATCCGGTCAAGGTCCGTGAACAGCTTCGCCGAGGGAAGGCCCCTGTGCGCCGAGATCACGCTGTGCCTGCTCTCACCGCCGATCGGGAGGCTGGAACCCTCCAGATGCCCTGCCGCCACATTCAGCACTGAATCGCTGGTCCCGTGGTAGATGGGCAGCTCCACCCCGATCTTGTTGATAGAGATATATCCTATGATGCCGTTCCCCGCCACATCCAGCACGCGGTTGTATGTGCCCGAAAGCGTCTCGCATTCCGAGAACGGGGCGCCCAGTTCCCGCAGCCGTTCATTGTAGTTCTCCGCCTCCGCGAACAGTGCCTCATAGTCCGTCTCATCCAACTCCGCCACAACAGCGTCGTAGTTGGCGATGGCCCTCGTCTGGTGAAACGAGTTCCAGTAATCGCTGACGGTGGGATACAGCATAACGCTCAGGCCAACCAGAAGGATCACGATCAGGATAATCGTTGAGAGGGAGCCTTTTTTCTTCTCTCCCTTTCTGACTTTTTCTTTCTTTTTCATCGGTTTCCCCGCCAGTTATTCTTTTTGCTTGTTAAGGTTCGGTATTTCTTTCTGCTGCTCTTCGCCGGACTTAAAGCGCCGGGATATCCCCGCCTTTCATCCGTTGCTCACCGCACACCACGGGAAGGTGTCAGCCTTGTGCGGTATCTTCCGGAGCACGGGAGACTCCGCGCTCCGGAAAGTTGTTGTTCAGTTTATGTACGTAAACTGTTCCACTCAGGAACATTCACTATTTTTGATTAGTCACGTGCGCTCATGCGTTTCTTTGTGATCAGAAGAACTGCTGCACCCAGTACAAGGATTCCGCCAACTACATAGAAGATCGTTGTACCGATACCACCGGTGGAAGGAAGGATTGCACCAGCCGCGTTTGGTACATCTGCTGTAGCATCTACTTTTGTCTTATTCGTAGCATCGCCTTTAACTTCAATTTCCTCGGCTTCTGTCATGAGATTGTATCCTGCAGGAGCCTTTGTTTCCTCCAGGTAATATTTGCCATCTTCCAGACCATTGAACTGAGCTGCACCGTTCGCATCAGTTGTAACTTTAGTTGCATCCGCTATAGTATCAACCCATTCTACCTTTGCTGGTGTTGCCTCAGTCGCCGCGGTATATTTATAGTACTTAGCCGTACTATCATTAGCATTTTTCAAAACGAATTCCGCGTTCGCCAATTTTGTTGCTTTAGTTGCGTCTGCGCTATCATATTTATCAATGATAATAGATGCTGTATAAACCTTAACTTCTACAGGCGGTGTCGGAGTTGTCTTATTAGAATCAGTGGGGTCATTGCTGTACGTTAAAGTAGCACTGTTGGTTTCACTATTTCTCACAATAGCTTTGTCATTTACTGTGGCTGTATATGTCACTGTAAATTTAGTACCAACTGTATATTTATTAGTTCCATTCGCATTCTTTGCCGCCATATCGAACGTTAATGTAAATCCGTTACCCACTTTAGCAGCTTCAACAGAGTCATCAAGAGTATTTGACACATCATCGTTAAAGGTAAGACCCTCGGTCATGGCATCTTTGATAACGTACTGGTAGGATGTATATCCCACAGTGCTGGGTACCGTACCCTCAATAGTATACTTTACTACCTGACCAACCTCAACGCTTGCATCATCAGCTGTTTTCGTAATCTGAGGTTTTTCATTCTTATCATAAATCTCCAGCTGATCATTCGCAGTTGTCAAATCCGCTAATGCACCACTATTGGTAGAGACGAAATAGTATCCAATGTTATTCCCGATATCTATTTTTACTTTATCGCCATCTTTTACTCCGGGAATCCCACCTGTCAAATCCAGGGTTTTCAGATAAGCCGCAAATGTGGGAGCATCCGAAACGCTTGCATTATACACACCGGCAGCAGTTGTTTTTGTAATGGTAAAACCATGACCTGTATAGGAGGGTTTATCTTCTTCAATCAGATCACTTAATTTTGTATATGCTGCAGAAGAAGAGTCTAACTTATAGGAATAATTTGTTATTGTCTTCCCCTCGCTATTCGTCGTAGTACTCGTCGTCAGCGAGAAAATCTTAAATGCCTCATATGTTGCATCAGTTTTTTCCTCCCCTTCAACTACCTGCTGCGGGTTATTAATCGTAATCTCCGCTGCTGCTACTGTCATCCCCATAGCCATAACCATAACTACAGCTAAGAACAGGGCAGCTAATCTTTTCATCTTTTTCATATACTTTTCCCTTTCTGCTTTTCTCAAGCCTTAAAAATTTGATGTCTTGTGTTACTTTTTATTGCTTTTTTCGCATTTATTGCTTTGTGTTGCTTTACTCAGGCTCCGCTTATGGGGCTGTCATGCAATTCTTAAGTTGCAGTTTCAGTACTGCCGCTTCCATGCAATCTGCCGAGGGCGAAGCCCAAGTTTTTATATTGGTCTCTATATCCGGCGCATCCTTGCGTCGAGTTTGGAGGCTTAATTCCTGCGCTTTCCTTCGCGCTTACATCATACCTCCTTTCTCTCTTTTGCGCCTCATATTGAGACCGTACATAAGGCTTACTGCGATGATCATCGCAAGACCGCCGAATGTATACGCTGCTGTACCAGGACCACCGGTTTCGGGAAGTGCAATTCCAGTGGAATTCATTACAATAATCGTATTACTGTCATCAGCCTTTTTCGCTATTCCCATACTGCTCTCAGTTGCTGTATTTACTTCTAATTGCAGACTGTCATTAACTCTAAATTTAACCGACTCAGTTAATAAGTTATATCCCGCTGGAGCTTCTACTTCAATCAGTTCATATTCCCCTGCTTCAAGATTTGGCAATGGAACTATTCCATTTTCGCCTGTAATGAATCTGGCTTCCTGGCTCGGGCTTTCGATCTTCCAGTCTACAGGCTTCCCAAATACTTCCTCTGCATTCCCAGCTATATATTTTGTTCCCGTTCCATCTGTTTTACGGAGAACGAACTGTGCTCCTTCCAAGGCTTCCTTGCTCTGATCTGATAATTTCTCCAGTGAAATATCAGTCAGTCTCGGTATTTCATTTGTGATTATTTTATCATTTCCTTCTAACCGGTCATTTGTATTCCCATTACTGTTCTCAGACTTGATAGTGATGCTTGCCACTTTGTTGTCACTAATCTTTACTTCATAAACCATATTAGACAGTTTATAGCCATCAGGCGCTGCTGTTTCTTTCATGTAGTAAGTTTCCTGCGTAAGATTTTCAAATATAATTTTTCCATCCGCTACAGAAGTTGCCGTCTTTACTGCATCGCCCGTTACATCACCGTTCTCGAAGCCTTCATACAGTGCAAATGTTGCGCTGGATAACTTTTTGGTTGCGAAATCCTTATCTACTTTTGTAAACTCAAACCCTGCGCCCTCTATACTGTTCACTACCTTTAATTCAGCACTGTCTACATCAGCTACAACAGGCTTAGGCAATTGCACCTTGTAAAAGAGATATCCATCCGTCGCGTCCTTTTCCGCTTTAAACTCTGTATCTCCGATTTTTATTTCCTTGACACTATACTCCTGTAATACGCCGTTCACATACTTCGGAACTTCAATTTCCTTTTCCCAATTGTTGTCTTTATCCAATGTTATAACACTGCTATTGGCATTATTCACACCGGCGTCATTTATAGCTTTGCTTTCCTCGTCTACATAAACCAATGTCGGCTTAACATTAGAATCTTTTGCTTTCCTGTAAAGTTCAATATCAACGGACCTCTTGTCTTCCTCTTCCGTTTCACCCCAGTCTTTCTTTACTGTCAATTTCATTGTAGTGGACTTATTGTAAACCGTCACAGCATTGGCGACACCGTCACTGTTCTCGAATTTCACTCTCTCAGTCTCTGTCTTTTTCAGTTCTATTCTGCCGTCACTGCCCTTTGATATTTCAAAGTTTACTGTTTCAGCACCATAACCTGTTTTGCTCTGTTCTGTCAATGTATAAGTTCCGATACAGTCCTCATTATAGAAAATCGTCAGGTTACCGCCTTCGTCTACTTCAAGCTTCTTATCCTTCACTTCTAATGCATTTTTCACACCGTATTTCGTAGGCTCGGACAAGTAGTATTTATTATCCGTATCTTTCCAAACCCCTTTTGCTCCAGCCAAGACAAAACTAACACCATTCATCGACTCCTTGGAATAATCATCCTTTTTATGAAGCGTGAGCGAGTCTTTGAAGAGGTATTCATTTTTCAGGTTGACCACCGTTATCTCGTCTTGTAATTCTTCCATCTTATCCGAAGCAATACTCTGTGCGGTTACTTTAAATCCGCCATTCGAATAATCCGTAAGTTCTTTGTCATATGATCCACCTTTGGAATTTTTAACCTCATACTTTGCAAATGAAGTTATATTAGGATTTTCCGATTCATAATTTTCTTGTATTGTGCATTCTGCTCCGTTTGGTACATATATGTTCCATTTATAAGTATTTGTTTCCTTATCATAGAAATCATACCCTACATTACTGTCTCCGTCGTTTTCAGTTTTTGGATGTGCTTTAAGTGTATATTCATAATTCACCTTGTCTACGGTGGCATTAACCGTAATCTCAAAATTTCCTTCGATAATAGCCTCAATAGCCTCCTTATCGCCAGCAAAAGTTTTTGTTATTGTTAATGGTGTTGTTTTTCGAACTATCAATCCATCTACATGCCACCTATCTGCCGTATTAAAATGGAACGTATACCAACGGATTTCATACTTCTCTGTCGATAAATCTCCTACAGGTATCGAATACTCCTGATTTCCCACTTTATATTTCAGCACATTCTTTTTCTTTCCATCAACCGTATTATTATATTTTGATTTTAAAGTCTCGAATATTTGACCATCTGTTGGAAAATTCTCTATCCTGTATGCTACCGGTACATCTTTAATAAGACCATCATATCCCGAAATACCTCCATTCCCCGGAGTAATATATTCAGAGTCAGGTATCACCACGCCAGTTTCAGTTCCCAATTGACTGATCTTTTCATCAATACTTTTTGAATCTGTGTCAAGTCCAAATCCCTCAAACAGAACTCTTCTTATCTTATTACCATTATTATCTTCCGCCTTCATGTAAACCTTAGGCATCCAATTATTTATATAGCTTCCGCTTATTTGCTCATAAAAATCCTTATAGGTCGTCAAACCCCCTTCAGCCCCAATTTGCACTTTTTTAGTTGCCAAACTTTCAGTAAAATAAGAATTTTCTATCTGTTCTGGAACTGCTACTCTCCCGTCACTTCCCTCTGTTATAACTTCATTAGAAAGGTAAAAGTTCACCGTCTCCATCGCATTAGAAGGTTGATAACTTATCGTACCGCCCACAGAAAAGCTATTCTGGCTGTATTTAAACTCTTTCCCGTCCTTAACGTCTGCATCGATGAGTTCCATTTCTCCCTCCTCTGGGAAATGCACCGCAGCTCCAGTCTGCTCCTCATCTTCCATAACCACTTCATCATACTTAATCTGTACCTTAACCCCTGCGCCCGGATTGGGTTCTTTCTCCTCTCCGTCTACAAGAATGCTGATATCAAAAAATCTTGCAAATGTTATTGCCGGTGCTTCTGTTTCTCCATCAGACGCTTTTGCGAGCTTTTCCACTGTCTCATCATAGTACTTATTATATTCCTCGCTGCCCGCTTCCAATTCCCTTACGCTCAGCACTGCCCTCTCCGGTATCTCGGCTTCTGCTGTATAGGATACAGTAACTTCGTAATCATCGCCCCTGAAATACAGACTTCCGTCCGTATATTCTTCTTGCGGAATTTCTTCTAACTCGCCTTCTTCCTTCCCACAGATCAGAACCTTTTCCATTCTAATCTCATAGCATTCTTCCGTATGCGTATGACCTTCTTCCTCTGCGCTCTCACCTATCTCAAGCCCGCAAATCAAACGTCTTTCTCCGTTTTCCGCAACATTATTTTTCTCTGTCTCCGGAGCCGGAGCTTCATCTGTTGCCGGTGTTTCCGGCTGCGTTACATTCTCTCCTGCATCCACTGTCGGTGCTTCAGATACTGTATCCACCGTATCTGCTGCTAGTTCTGATTCTGCTGTTTCTTCCGCCGGTGTTACCCCTGTTGTTTCTACCGCCGGTGCTGCTTCCTCTGTTTCTGCCACCGGTTCTGCTTCTGCTGTTTCTGCCGCCGGTGCTGCTTCCACTGTCTCTGCCGCCGGTGCAACTTCGACCGTCTCTACATCATAGCAACTGTCACTGTGCGTATGTCCTTCTTCCTTGTCGCAGGTCAGTTCCTTTTCCTCATGTGTTTCTATAATATCGTTTCCTTCTTCATCTGTTCCTACAACCTCTTCCACCGTCTTGGTCTCGTAACAGCCATCGCCGTGCGTATGCCCCTCTTCTTCGTCGCAGACCAATGTCCTTTCCTCTCTCGTTTCAGGTTCGGGGGCAGGTTTTGATTCCGGAGAAGAAGCTTCCGATGGAGAATCAGGTTTCTGTTCCGGTGCTGTCCCCTCTGGTTTCTGCTGTTCCGGTGCTGTCTCCTCCGGTTTCTCTGCTTCGCCGTCTTCAGCTGCATAACAGGATTCATCATGCACATGCCCGTAACCGCATACGAGAACCTTCACTTCCCGCTCCTCATAGCAGTCATCTGTATGTACATGCAGCCTATATCCCTCAGGGATCTCCTCGGACTCATCCATATGCATCTCTTCCGCCGCCGGATCATCACCGGTCACCGCAATACCCTTATATTTCAGGGCCGCTGTTGTTCCTATCGTCACTACTACTGCCAAACAGAGAAATACCGCCAGCCAACGCCTATAGTTTTTCTGTTCACGCAAGAATCTTTCCACCTGTTTTGAAATTAAAGATTTCATTGCGCTCCTCCTTCCTTCTACCAATCCTTGTTTATTTCACCGTTCCGAATTCTGACAGGGGCCATACCCTCATCATGATCTTTCCTACTACCATATCGCTGCTGACGCAGCCAACCGCCGTGTTCCGGCTGTCTATACTTGTTGCTCTGTGGTCCCCCATCACGAAGCATCTCCCGTCGGGAACCTGGTAAGGCAGGTCGATGTTGCATTCCCCCAGCGCCTTATCCGATATATACGGCTCATCGAGTTTCTCGCCGTTAACGTAGACGTTTCCGTCCTCATCGATATCAACCCAGTCCCCCGCGTAGGCGATCACCCGCTTGACGAGGATGTTGTTGTTATAATAAAAGGCTATCACGTCTCCGGTCTCAAATTTGGAATGGTTCACTGCGACCACGATATCTCCGTCCTGCAGGGTCTCCGTCATCGATTCCCCGCTGATCTGGAGGATCGGCAGGAACAGAACCGCGATCAGGACCGCTGCTGCCGCAACCACGATGAGGGAGAAGATCGTACTTCGGAGCACCCTGCCGTAAGTATTCCGGTACTGCTCCTTTTTCAGCGCCCCCTCTATCGCTTCGAGACTTGGTGTACTGAGCTGCTTCTCTGCCTGCTCTTCGTTTCGTTCTTCACTCATTGTCTTTCTCACACCTTTGTTTTAAATTAAGAATGTACTGGTCTGCCGCTTTCTGCGCCGTCTCAAAAACTTTGTTGAGCCTCAGGGCCGCTTCCGCGATGGATCCGGCTTCCTCGAGTTCGATCTGCCGGTTGGCACGCCATGTTTTCATCACTTCTCTCATCTTGTTGATGCGTGCATCCTTCTCATCCAGCCTCCCTTTCAGCTTTTCTATCAGTTCGTCTTTTTCATCCAGTTTGGCTTTCAGCCTTTCCGTGGTGGCTTCCGCCTCCCCGAGTGATGCGGATAGTCTGAGGATCTGTTCCTGTAGTTCCGCCGCTTCCCTTCCCTGTGTCAAAAGAAGCTGAAGCAGATCCTGTTTTCGAAGTTTATGTAATTCTTTCTCTGTCATAGTATCCGCCGTTTCTTTCATATAAGTTTTTTCATAAAAGGGAAACCCTCACAGAACTCTATACAGGAATTTCCTCCCTTTTATGTTGTTATTAATGAAGTGTGAGGCAGACCGCCAAAAAGGGTCAGAATTTTTATTATTTTTTCACTTTTGGCATATTATACAAATTTTCGCCTTTATCTCCTGCAAATATTGGTTATTATTTCCCGTATTTTAGAGGTGGGGATTCGGAGAAACAGGTTTAAGAGATCCCTGATCATTTTGCAGGATATTTTCAATCGATGGTGGGAATCACGGGATGATGTCACGCTGATAACCCGTCCGAGACGTTTTGGAAAAACACTGACCATGAGCATGGTGGAGCAATTTTTCTCCGTGAACTGCGCCGACTGCAGAAATATTTTCGAGGGTTTGTCTATCTGGGAGAAAGAAAAATATCGGCAGCTTCAGGGCAGCTACCCTGTAATCTCATTGAGTTTTTCCAATATAAAAGAAACAACCAAGGCAGCACCTTAACCGACGAAGAAAAAGAGGATTTTCAAAAAATTACCGTTGATATGGAAGACTACGTTGTATCTCTATCTTTACAGCAGTTATCGGAGTACCTTTACCGCTATTATGGTAAAAAGGCCATTCTGCTGCTGGATGAATATGATACCCCCTTACAGGAAGCCTATGTAAACGGTT
>ERZ808028.948-NODE-948-length-19682-cov-6.608416_pt1 | contig 19682 bp, 13 predicted proteins | sample MGYA00380184_ERZ808028 | MGnify/ENA primary metagenome ERZ808028 (study PRJEB31490, sample SAMN06133397) | mouse gut metagenome | isolation source: J8_1 | host: mice | place: China: Chengdu | collected 2015-05 ...
TTTTAGTTTATGCCTTACCTTTGTCTGCTGGCGGTTATCTTCAATGTATTCCATCCACTCTAATAATTCATTCATGGCAAAATCCCCCTTTTTCTTTTATTATACCAGAAAAAAAGAATTTGTTCACAATTTATTTACTCATGCGTTTGTCGTGCTATTTTTTTACATTAGGAATGTTCCTCTACATATTCCCAAAAAGCCTTATCTCTCATATATATAGGTGTTTCATTATTACCTATTTTCAAAATGCTTTCATGTTTCTTTAGATTTTTAATATCACTGCACAGCTGATTCTCCGTCAAGCTCCCATTTTGAGTGTTAAATACAAATCTAATATCTCCCGGCGCCAAATCCGCTACATTGTGAACCACCCAAGTAAGTATGTACTTCGAGTAATCCTCTTCTTTTGTAACAAAATGCTTCAAAAACTGTGTAGACAATATCGTTCCTACTCCAAATTCCCTACCTTCTTTTAATATCTTCCGCAGAGAAGGATATCCTTCACGCAAAAAATTATCCGCTTCGTCAACCAAAATCAACTTACTTATTTGTCGCATATTTTCTTCAAGCTTGCTATGCCCTGCTGCTTGCATTTGCGAATAAAACAAATCCAACGTGATTGCCACTACTAAATTTTGAATATCCGAATCATATCCTGACAAATCTATAACTACAACCCCATTTAGCAATTCAAATAATCCCTTCGTTTTAGATGCTATTGACTCAAATATTTCAAACCTATTTATTTTAGATAATGCTGATGCTAAAACATCTCCTTTTTTAATATCTTCATCGTTTTCATAAATCTGATATAATGTTGAAACTGTCGGTGCCTCATTATTCCATGTAGAAGAGTCGACTTTGCTTATATCTGATCTTGTATATGCACTATCAATACAATCAAGCAACACATTCTTTTGTTTAGGTCCCATGTTCGTAAAAACCTTAGCAAGTGTATCTACAAAAGTATTGGCTATATGAACCGGTAACAGCGGCTTTGGAGTTCCTGTCCATGTTAATGCTAATGGATTGAATGGCAAATGAAACGGCTTATATATTTTTGCATCTGTAAACTTCATGAAATCCGTCTTATTTTCATTATAATCACCCTTGTAGTCAAATATAAGAATTCCAATATCATTAGATAAAATATTACAGCCCCTGTTTTGATACAATTGCGCTATTACAGATTGAGTAAACTGAGTTTTACCAGTGCCCATAGTGCCAATTATTCCTGTATTGGTATGAAATATCTTATCTGTGTTATTAGGCTCCCAAATAACACCCTGTCCATTTTGCTGATTAACACCAAAAAGAATCCTCATTCCTTTTGTATCAACTATATCATCCTCATTTGATACCTCTTCATTGTTTTTTTGCATCGTATTATCTTGATCTGCATTCATACCTTGTTCATCATAATCCTCTCCTGTATTTGTTCCGCTTTTTTCATTATTATTCACCATTACATCCGCCGAAGAAATACTTGCAGCATCTCCAGCCATAAGAGAAACATTAGTTTCATAAATCAATGATAACGCATCTGTTTTCGCCTGAATATTTTCTGCAATTTCTTGCACAGTTTTTAAAATCAGTCCAAACTCATCCGCTTCCGGCATTTCGATTATATTAATTTTATCCTCTGTAAACGCATTTTTTCTAATAACTTGTCCTTTTTTGAATGACAAAACTGCTCCTATCCCTAGAACCCCTTGTATATTCTTTGAAATATTATACTCTTCATTAAGGAGCGCCTGTCTAAACTTATCAAGAACAACATCCCAATCTTGTGAATCATCTACATGATAAACCTTCATTTTTTTGCAACTCGTTATTATGAGTTGCATCATAAAATTACGATTCACTTTATACATAATTGTTTTTCCAAGCCCTTCCTCAGGGCAAAATGCATTAGCAAATCCATACGCAGCCGCCTTCGCCTGCTCAATAGCTTTCTTCATAACTGTGCTATCATTATTTCCGGTTTTAACTTCTGTAGGATAGAAATATATCTCTAATTTTTCATTCTCTTGGTGCAAACCCACGAACAACAAATCATCACTCGTTGGTCCTGCTTCAAATCCTAAATTTTTGTACGATAATATCCCCTCCTTCTGTGAAAGCCCTGCGCCACCAGATACTCGCAACATTTCTTCCATAGAAATAGGTACCCATATAATGTCCGGATGTTTCAGATATGCTAACATAAATTTGATTGCAGCAACAATACTAATCTTTTCTCTTGAAAATATCGAGTCCTTATTCGCCCCTATCGTGCGTTTTGATGAAATCAGTCTCAACAACCAATCACCATTAACTGCATTAAAGAGGTTGATTATTTTTTTCACATCTTCGATATCTGCCGCCACTGCCTTTTCATTCAAATATTCCTGAATTACTTTTGAATATTGTTCTGATTTACGCGTTACAGTAATTGCATCATACCCGCTACTTGATGTGTATTGGTCGCTATAATGAATTATTAGCAAATCTCCATTGGCCTCTTTTTCGCTGAAAAAATCCAAGTCAACTTTGGGTTCTACAAACACCACCCAGTTAGATGCATCATATATATAATTCATCTTTACCTCAGCTTTGGGATCTATTTGGGTTGATATACTAATATCAGGGTTATATGGATTTCCAGTTTCGTCAACCTGTATTAAAGAATTATATAACTCCGCCATTTTTACAACATCTGTTTTCTTTGCATAGTGTGTTCCAAAACCAGTTCTATACTTTTGACCATATCTACTTGATGGTATTCCAGATAAAATACCCCCCAGCGAGATTCCCGTTTCAATTTGATCCATAGTCGCCATTTCTGATGTTATTTCTGATTCCATCTCATAAAATGAAATATGTGCATATTTATAATCTTTGCCATAATCATTATGAAAATAACAATCCACATTCTTAGAAAAAACACCTTCTAAATCGCTCATCGCAACACCACTTCCAAAAGTCAATTTCAGCTCTGAAAGATATTTCTTTAATCTAGAATAGCTTTTAAGATTCAAAAAGGCATTATCCACCAATGCATCCGTATAAACACGCACCTCAAATCGCATCAACTTATCTACATCTGCATTTCTATTTATAGAATGAATAAAAAACTGAGCTATACCTGCAAACACTTCTGCACAATCACCCATATTGATGAGATTTATTTTTATTACTTTATTATTTATATCTTCGAATATATATCTAAAATGCGATACAAATTCTGTTATCTTTTCTTCAATTAGTCTTGGCACATATCGTCTTCCACCCATAAACTTTTTATTTTCAACAGGTGCATAATGCTTCCACTCTAATGAAAAAAGCTGATCAGATACTTTAAAAACCTTCCTGCCCCTACGTATATATGGCAATAAGTTAACCGAATTCAATCGTTCTATTACAATATCCGATACATCTTTCATGCTTTCTTCATTTAACAACATGATTTGGTATACGACATTCAGTGGATGCAATGGTGTAAATAATATCTCCTCATTCACTCCAACCGTTATTGTTCCTAACTTCAATGCCGACTCTTGCTCTGCAGTTAGCGGCTGACCATCTACCAAAGTATCAAATTGCTTCCAAAAAGCATCTGCATACTCATTTGCTGCTTCTAATAAATCTCCAGATAAATATGCTAAAGTAGGAACAGTATTTTCTTTTAGCAAAGTTCTCGTATATCCGTAGTATGCTTCTTTCAGTTCTTCACTTATACTTATCTCTACCGCATCTACCTGCGGCTCCCTCATATCATGATATGAATCACAACGCACCGAAAGAAATGCTTTTTCCAAAAATTCTCTTTCAATCCGAAGCTCCTTTAACAAATTCTCTTTTGCAAAATACTCTTGAGAATCCATTAATATTTGCTTCATATCGACAAATTCAAAACTTTTCTTCTCAGCAAACTTGCCTCTTAATATTCCTCGACCGATAATTTCAAAACTCTTTGTTTCATCAGGAAATAATGCAAACGGAACAACTATACCAGCAAAATTAATTTCAATCTTTATTCCACTTCCAATATTTGAAAGCTCTTCTTCCGTTGAAAATATATGTAGTCTATCTTCGTAATTACACCTATACTGCTTATTCTCTTCTAATTTTTCTGAAACAGCATTCGTTGCATTTTTATTAAACACCAAATCTGCCGAAACTCCTGATAGCTTTAACTTACTCTTTGCTGCTTTCTTCTTATAATCAACGGAAAAATTAGTTTTTATTGTCGAAATCATATATTGTGCTGGCAAATCTAATATGCAAATTTTAAATACATAGGTAATTGCATTCGTTTCATCCCTTAACTCGATTTTATGAAACGAAATATCTTTGCGAGAAAATACAAATATCAGATCTTTACCGTCTCTCGAAAGTGTTGCATCATCAGCGCTAATACCGCTGTTTGGTGTTTTAATATTGCAATTTATTCTTATTGACACACAAGTATATTTTTCCGAGTTAAAAATCAGCAGACTACGAGTTCTTTTTTTTGCAGTCATTGAGCCTTCATCTCTAATAAACAATTTTTCTCCATAAGAAATTTGCTCAAACGGAATCGAACCATACACCGTAATATGACTTTTATCAATTTGTAATGGATTCTGTTTCTTCTCTTGCTTTTTTGCCATAGCAGTAAGCATATCGGAATATGTAAACATTCTGCTCCACTTTTCACCATCAGCATTTTTAGCATTTTCTATTCTTTGAATGAATTTTTCATCAAAATCATCAGATAAATCTGTATCCAAATTTCCAATACGAATACTTCTATCAATCCGTTCAAATAATTCATTATTTTGTTTCAAAAATTTTCCTACTTCGTTTTTATTATTTGTCTGATAGTCAGCTTTTCCATCTATTGCAAACAATCTAAATCCCGGATAATTTTCTTTATTAACTTTCCCACTACTCATAATGGATAATAAATCACGATATTCAAACAACGAGTTTTTATCACTAAAAACATCAATATTTTTTCTATGTAATTCAAATTGAAGAACACTCTTTTCAACCCCCGTTAATTGAGTACTGTTCTCTATCATCTCTTTTATATCTAGTATCAGATTATCTGCATAAAACGGCATTCCGCTAGATGCCATATCTCTTGAACCACTTATAGCGCTATCAATTGGATCTGATGATATTAATAATATAGGTTTATAGGCTTCATTAGCCGCATTTCTTAAATTTGCGCACAAAAATTCCGTAGACATTCCATCAATCTGGGCAGCAATTACCACCTCGTTATTAACACACTTTAATGTATATGTATAATACCAAGAACCATCCGGGCACCTATACTCAAACGCCCCTGCTATTCCGCTTTCTTCAAGACATTCTTTTAATGTGCCATATACTTCTTTTACCATATTATCGTCATCTAATTTTAAGCTTAATGTATCTCCTTTATGAAGCAAGCCACTATTAGAAGACATCTGAAAATATGCATTTATTTTTTTTGCTATAAAGTTATAAAATTCTCTTAACATATTGCGCATCTCCACTATCACTTTTCTTATCAATAAGGTTCAACTTTGCAAAAAATTCTTGCAAATATTTTCTCGATGTCTGATCTAGAAAAATACCTCTTGCCTCATACTCCTTAAACAGATCATTTAATCTTATTTTCTCTGCATCTCTTAAGGATATTTTTGTCAAAAAAATAATATCTCGTTCTGTTAAATTGAGTACTATTCCAGATTTTCTCCGATTCTTGAGCCACCGTTTTTTTGCATATTCCTCAAATTTCTCTATATAAAAGCGATTTGCTCTCTTTCTTTCTGTATTCAGGAATTGCTCTTCAACGCATTTAAACAAATGCTTTATCGCTCTGTCCGTATCATTAACCCCGCTCTGTTCTGCGATTTCATCAAATTTCTTGTAATCTCCAATGCAGTCAGTATACGCCTTTTCTACTTTTTTGATTTCCTCCGCAACTAGCAGATCCCTTTCCACGTCTTCGCCAATATACTCTTGAATCATTATATAATCATACATAAGATTTTCATCTCTATGCTGATTTATTAATTCCAATGTAATTGAATGGCAAAATAAATGATTGATTTTTTGTTGTAGCTGCTCCCATCCATTCACACAACATTTTCTGTTTCCACTTACTTTTTCCCAATCTAACGCATAATAGAAATCAACTCTTTTATCTCTATTTCCATTCCCAAAATTATCTAATGTCACACATGTTTGCGTAACATAATAGAAATAATACAAATCCAATAAATTGGAGATGTCTTCCGGTTCTGTCATACCACTTGCTAACATATAATGAAAATCACATTTAAATTTCTCTTGAATTCCTTTAAGGACTACGAAATACTTCTTCTCATTTATATGATATTTTTTTTGAATTGAAGTTACCGAATCCACAACCAAAGCTTCCATTACATTGTATGGATATTTTTTTCTTGCTTCCTGTATAAAGTGACAATCAGTATCATCTAATCCCAAAACACAGAATAAAAAGAATGCCAAATCCTCTGCACTTTTATTTTCCGTTTTAGATTGGCAGATATATAACCCAATATTTTTAGCTATAAACTTACCATCTTGAAAAAACATTTTCTTTACTGTTTTTTCAAAAACAGGTTCATCTTCCTTGGAAATAACTAACTTATTTTTCATTTTCTGACATAAGTCTTCATATAAAACATCTTCGGTCTCTATTCCAAGGGTTAATTTTATAAAAACACTAATTAATTCTTCCAATTCATATACAATATGTACTTTTCCATTTGCTTTATATGGAAATAACTTGAATTTTTTATTGGGGTTATGTCTCAACCTATATACGTCTTGGCTTTTTGTATCAGGCTTTTGAACATTAAACGTATCCTTAAATATCATTTCATTAAATATGTAATCCATCCTACTTCACCACCTTAAACTCATAACCAAAACCTGTCTTTTTAACTACTGCCTTTTCGCCTCCATCAGAAACAATCAATATATTTTCACCCAATGAACCCGCATATTGCATTTTTTCTACAAAAATTATGAAATCTGCATGATTGTTCCTGTCGTCAGCGGTTTGAATATATCCTTCATTTAATTTTGATATTAACTCATATAACGAATAATCAATTGTTAATTTTATAATTTCTGATGTATGTTTATTTTTAAATTCGATCACGATATTAGGCAAAAAACGTTGTAAATCCCTTTCATCTACTTTCCTTGGCATATTACCCAAATATTCTTTAAAATCTAAATCTTCATAAACACTAAATCCCATAATGCTATCATCTAAACATACATTTTCATCCGATTCAGAACCACACCACTGTATAACTGCTTTCTGCACCTTATTATAAAGTGAAGCTAATTCCATAGAGTGACCTGCGTTATAATGATACAAATCTTTCAAAAATGAAATATACACCTCTTCGTTTTCATTATAATTCATAATTTCATTTATTCTAATCAGTGCCTTGAAAAACTGGAGTTTTAATACTTTATCAGAATTTATTTGACTAATCACTTTATTATTAGCCAGTACACTCTCATAACTAGAGCCCTTTAAATATGCTCTGATTTCATCTTCAATTTCTGCTGAAACATTATAATGAATAGCAAATGCATCTGCTACTTCTGTACGTTTCAATACAGGATCATGTTTTTGCAACTGATTCATCAAAGGTGTTACATCTATATTGTCAAACATCAATGTTGGCGTTATATTTTTCACATACTCTTTCAGCATAGTTAATGAATTCGATGATACCGAACACATCTTATCAAAACTGAACTCTGGAGAAACTAACACATCGTATACATAATTAAATATTTCTCTTGTCGTGATAATTTCTTTATCTTTTACTATTCCCTTAACCAATAACTGTGAAATATATTTTCTGTTGTTTTTATCCATAAACATTTCAAAATTATTTTTTATTGGACACGTCCTTGACAAAGGACACTCTACAGACTTTTTCTTATAAGCTTTAAAAAATATATTTCCTTCATTTTCTGCAAAGATTTTATCAAGCAGTCTTTCTATATAATCTGAAACCACTCCTTTTTCACCCAACGAAAACAGATTGTAATCCGCAAAACTAATGTGCTGAAATGGGCTACTAGCATCGTAGTCATTATCATTAACCATAGAAGTTAGAATATTACACTTTTCAACATATGTTCTGAGCCTATTAAATCTCCTTTTAGCATATTCTGATTCAACAAAATTACTTAATACGCCTAAATTTATGGCTAATATAAGATTTTGTCCAGACTCATCACATTTTTCATCTGAAAATCTATCCAGCAATTCATTTAATGTTTCATTCGGCTTTTTGCATTGCGAACTTACTTCTGTTGCATCATTATAAACCTGATAACCCTCAATAAGTTTTTCAGGTTCACTATTTTTTAGATATGATATCAAATGTGATTTACCATCGCCTGCACTACCACAGAGCATAAATAATGTTTTCTTGCCAGTTGCATTTACTTTCTTTAAAATATCCTTTAAATCTCTTTCCGCAGTTCTCTCAACATGGATATATTCTTTAAATTCATCAAATTTATTAGTACTATCAATAGATTCGCTTGATGATTTTCTTAATCTATTTAATTCAATGATAAAATCGCATACACTCATAACGCACCTCAATCATTTTTCACTACTTCTTCTATATTTACATATCTCACTTTTATTTGTGAAATGCTATAAAAATCCATTTTCAATTATAGCACTTAAAGAACAAATAATCTATAAAATCCTCATTCTTTTAAAGATTTCATTCATATAAAGGGCTATTATTCCTTATCCATATTCCCCAACATCTCTCCATAAAACAATTCAGATGCTACAGCCAAAGCCATAGCACCCAAATCATTACCCCTATCACCTACTTCTATCTCGCTCGTTCTTCTTCTCTTGCATACTTTTCGTATAAATCCGGTCAAACACTTCATATCGTTTGTGCTGTTCCATATTAATTTCCAATCTATCCATTACTCTATTAAACAATTTAATTCCAGCAAAATACTCCATATCCCCAAAGCTAAACACTTCAGACAATAAATCTGTTGAATACTCAGCCAATCTGCCTGCATCAATTCCCAGAAGTTTCATTGTCTCTATTACCCGTTCTGCTATCTCTCCGATAAATTCTTCCGCTTTCTGCTTCTCATAGTAATCTGACAGAAGTTTTGCCTCCTCATATACGGAATGAAAACCTGTGTCCATATCTATCTTTTCAAAATATGCCCGAACCATCTCAAATGCCGATTCTGTTCCCTTTATATCAAACGGATAACAGAACACTTTTTCAGCCACACTCATTCTCATATAATCAGCTTTGTTTGCGGGCAACTTCATATCAGCCGTATCTCTATCTCCAACATCTGCCGCAATTTCATCAGTAATATCTTCTGAAATCACTTGTGAAACTACCAAATCCTCCGTCTGCCGATGCGGATTCCCCAGCACTTCATCCCTTGCAACTTCTGTTGAATCATCCATATTCCCAACAGGTATCCGATACTCTAATTCCGCATCCAGCATACTTCCATCTCTCTCAAGGCACCGCTCCACCGCTTTCAGTTTCTTTAGATTATCCTTCTTTTGAAATTTTATCTGATCCAACCGTTCCTGGTAATCATCAGCTGAAGCCTCAAACAATTCCAACTCATGAAAAAGATGAGGAGAATTGGTATCAGGACCATGAGCAGTGACTGTTTTTGAATGGTTTCATAATAGGAAAAGCTACGGCAAATGATGCGATAGCAAAGCACGGCGGGCAAAAGCGCAATGTGGCCTAATACCATAAAAGCTATACCGACGGCTTTCTGATTGAGGTCAGCGGTGAACGGATAGAGCATCAGCAGAAGTGAATTTACAATGCCGTAGCTAAGCCGCATGACTTCGACGGTCAGCGCGGCGTACAGTAACGCGGATTTTTGGTCCGCATGACATAAGAAAATTCCGCTTGCAGTCAGCAAAAAAATGTGATGGAATAATTTCACAAAAGATAATTTTGTCGAATGGAATAATGCTTCTTTCGCAGCTTTTATGTACCAGCAAATTTGTTTCATTGGCATTTTGTATGGAGACGAAAAGACGTTCCATTGTTTTTTGAAAATGGCTTTCCTTGATTGGTTTGACCAAATAGTCGTATGCCTGTACTCCGAAGGCTTCAAAGACCATTTCTTTGAGAATTGTCATGAAAATGAGAAACCCCTGAAAGCCGTTTTCCCGCAAGCTTCTTGCGGTTTCCATACCGTTTATGGTTTTCATTTGTATGTCCAAAAACAGAATGTCTTACGGTATGTTTTATATTGCATTTTTTATGATATACATATATACTAATCCGTGGATAACACCGCAAACGCGGCAGAATGGAACTTTTGAACGATTAGGAAAGGCTTGGAATTGTGAAATGAGTATTTTGAATGTGGAAAATCTTTCTCACGGGTTTGGCGACCGGACAATTTTTACGGATGTTTCGTTTCGGCTTTTAAAGGGCGAGCATATTGGGTTAGTCGGAGCGAATGGCGAGGGAAAGTCTACTTTTATGAATATTATTACCGGAAAGTTAATGCCGGATGAGGGTAAGGTAGAATGGTCAAAAAATGTGCGTGTGGGGTATTTGGATCAGCACACGGCGCTTGAGAAAGGCATGACGGTGCGTGACGTTTTGGCATCGGCGTTTGACTTTTTATATGAAATGGAACGGCGAATGAATGAGATTTGCGACAAGATGGGTGATGCGTCGGAAGCGGAACTTGAAGCATATATGGAGGAGCTTGGTACGATTCAGGAGCTGTTGGATCATCATGATTTTTATATGATTGACGCAAAGGTGGAGGAGGTTGCGCGGGCGCTTGGCATTCTCGAGGTCGGGCTTGAAACGGATGTCACGGATTTGAGCGGCGGACAGCGCACAAAGCTGCTGCTTGGCAAGCTTTTGTTGGAAAAACCGGACATTTTGCTGTTGGACGAGCCGACGAATTATCTTGACGAAAATCATATCGAATGGCTGAAGCGGTATCTTCAGGAATATGAGAATGCGTTTATTTTGATTTCACATGATATTCCGTTTTTGAACAGTGTGGTGAATCTGATTTATCATATGAATAATGCAGAGCTGAACCGCTATGTCGGTGATTACGACAAATTTCAGGAGGTTTATGCGATGAAAAAGTCGCAGCTTGAGGCGGCTTATAATAAGCAGCAGAAGGAAATTGCCGACTTGAAGGATTTTGTGGCGCGCAATAAGGCGCGTGTGGCGACGCGGAATATGGCGATGTCGCGGCAGAAGAAACTGGATAAAATGGATGTGATTGAACTTGCGTCGGAAAAACCAAAGCCTGTATTTCATTTTCAGGAGGCACGCACGAGCGGACGGTATATTTTTACTTCTAAGGAACTTGTGATCGGGTATGACGAGGCGCTTTCGAAACCGCTTGACTTGTCGATGGAGCGCGGACAGAAGGTGGTGCTTACGGGTGCGAACGGAATTGGAAAAACGACGCTTTTGAAGAGTATTTTGGGGCTGATTGCACCGCTTTCGGGCAGTGTGGAGCTTGGGGATTATCTTGAGATTGGGTATTTTGAGCAGGAGATGGACCAGTCAGTGGATACGACTTGTATTGAGGAGATTTGGAATACATTTCCTTCGTATACGCAGTATGAGGTGCGTTCGGCGCTTGCAAAGTGCGGGCTTACGACAAAACATATTGAGAGTAAGGTAAAGGTGCTTAGCGGCGGGGAGCAGGCGAAGGTGCGGCTTTGTAAGCTGATTAACCGTCCGACGAACATTTTGCTGTTGGATGAGCCGACGAATCATTTGGATGTGGATGCAAAGGCAGAATTAAAACGGGCGTTGCAGGCATATAAGGGTAGTATCTTAATGGTTTGTCATGAGCCGGAGTTTTATGACGGACTGGCTACGGATGTTTGGGATTGTTCGGAGTGGAGTTTGCGGATTTAATGCTATCGGGACGCCTGTTTTTACAGACGTCCCGTATTGTTTTCATGCGCACGGGATACATATGAACGATGCCCGTCACATATACAGGAAAAATGTTTCCCTGTACGATTAAATCCTAAATATCAAAATCATACAGCTTCGCCGTTTCCGCATTTCTGTATTCGTGCTTTTCGTAATATCCGATTAGCGTTCCGTCCTCATCCCGCAGCGCGACCATATACACGTCTTTATTTTCTTTTTCATTATATGACGTGTAGACGATGTTGTTTTCCTTGCTTTTGGCAAACCACAAAACTACTTTTTTAATCATTTTAGAAGAGTTCGGATTGTGACAGTCCAAAAGGCTTTTTCCTATAAGCGCTGCACCGCCCCATTTTTGATAACGGGCAATCGCTGTCGGATTCATGTAGATAATCTCATTTTCTAAATTGCAGATTACGACTGCGCATCTGTCCTGTTCGATAATGCTTTTAAAATATTTTGATATTTCCATTTGTGTTTCTCCTTTGGATGACTGCGTTGTCATCTTTTTTGTGATGTGTTTTTATCTGACGACCCTGATTTCAAACGCCGTTGTCTGTGGCGGAATGCTGGCGGTCATAAAGGCAGCATGGCGCACGCGGACACGCAGTCCGGGAACTAAGCCTGAGAAGTTCATCGGTCTGCCAAAGGCATTGAATATTTGTGCGTTGTCTGCTACATTAAAGCGAATGACGGTTGACAGGTTTGCGTCACTGATGGTTGTGAAACTTCTGTTTTGTCTGTCGATGTCAACGATTCTGCCGATTGTAACGTTATCATTTCGCGGTCTTCTTATCACTTGTATAACAAATGCTGCCGACTGCGGCGGGATACTTCTTGTTGTGGCATTGGAGAAGGCGGCGTTTACGGTCATACCGACTCTTAAGTCCGTTATCGGTATCCGGTTGCTGTTTTCGTCCAAAATAACGGTATTTCCGGTGACGTTGAGGCGAATTTGCTGATTGTCGCGATTGCAGTTTGGACAATCCGAATACGATACCAGTACAAAAGAACCGCCTCTGCCTGTTTCTACGGCATCAATTGTGCCGTTTGTGATTTGTGTTAAAAAGTTGTTGTCCATAGAGGTCATCCTCGTGTTTTCTTTTAGTATATGCGGGGGTGACTTTTTTTGACAAAATCAGTCGCTATCAATCATTTCAAGTCTACCGTATATAATTCTTCTACGGGAACAGTGATTTTAACCAGTCCAATCTCAACGAATTTACCGCTGATTTTCCGAAATTCGCGGAGCACTAAATCGCTTGCCTGAAAAAAAGCCTCTTCGTTATCCTCACCTGTAAGCGCGATTGTACAATGCGGCACCCAACGGTCCGGACGATACCATTCCCAGCCTTTTGTATCAAATTCAGATAAGCTTTCAAATAACTCCCTTTGAAATTGATACATGCTGCCAGTCATAATAGGCGATACAAAGATTGTTTTTGTATCGTTAAACATTCCGATTGAGCCAATGTAGGCGGGCATTATTTTGTGGCTTTGGGCAAACTCTTTTAAATGCTCAATGCAGCGGTCTTCATCTACATCATTGTAACATGCCAACGTAAGATGCGGTCTTGTTTTCCACTCGAGAAATTTTGTACTGATTTTTTCATCCGCTATTTTTTGAGACAGTTGATTGAGTTTTTGTTCCGTTTCCTTATCGAAGTATAATTCGATTGCATATTTCATAAGAATCACTCTCCTTTTTTACTGAAGCTTTTTCTGCTTTTGAACACGTTTCCAAAGAAACGGGTTAAATCACAATTTCAATAATGTTATTTTCATTATAGCCTCTCCTTATCGTTGTTTCAATTGATTTTCTTTCGAATTTCAATTCATTCTTGGAAATTTATGGCGATATGCCATGATTTTGACAATCCGTTTAAAACATCTAAACGCCCGTTTATGACATTCGCAAAGCTCCTGTAACATTTATGTCGATATATGTAATACACAATCTATTAACAAAGCAGGTGGTTTATATGCTGTCCATAGCAGTATGTGACGATGAAATTATTGAGTGCTGCAATATCGCAGGAACAATCAAGGAAATATTAGATGAAATGAAAATCCCCCGCACGATACGGCAGTTTTGCAGCGGACGGGAACTGATGCAGTCCGCAGGCAATTTTGACATTATTTTTCTTGATATTATTATGCACGATTTAGACGGACTGCGGACTGCACAGATTTTTCGGGAAAAGGCATTTGACAAAATCCTTATTTTTATCTCTTCCAGCAGGGATTATGTATTTGATGCCTATGACGTAGAGGCGTTTCAATATTTACTAAAACCGCTGGACAAACAGAACTTAAAAAGAGTGCTGCAAAAGGCTGTTCGGAAAACAGAAACGCCTTCGCAGGAATTTATTGTTGTCAACAAAGAACGGCAGACAACGAAGTGGTTTTTGAATGACATTTACTATTTTGAAATAAGAGGAAGAATGGTTGAAATTCATGGGACAAAGGGCGTTTTTACCTATTATGAACAGATTCATGTTTTGGAACAGAACCTGCGGGGGAAAGGATTTTTTCGCTGCCACAAAAGTTATCTCATCAATCTAAAATATGTTGATGTCTACAATAAGCAGGAAGTCATCCTTGATAATGGGGAACGAATTGCAATCGCGAAACGAAGATACACGGAATTTTGCAGGGAAATCCTTGCATATATGCGCAAAAACGGAGGCGTTCTATGAATCAGTTTTTAGATTATTTTGATAGTATCCTGAAAGTGTCTTACTATTTCGTTTATCTATGGACAGCAGATATATTTTGCAGAAAGCAGTTAGAAGCTTCAAAGAAATGCGAACATTTATTCTTATTTTCCTGTTTCACTGGATGGCTTCTGCTATATATTGCAGTGATGCGATATTCCGTTCCGTACCTTTTTTATGCAATATTTCATCATCTGATTTTAATTATATGTGTGATATTGTTTTTTCGTGCGGATCTAGAGAAAAAAATTTTGGCGGCATCCATATTAATAATTATTCCAACATTAATGGGTACTTTTTGCAATTCTTTTTTGTCATGTCTTGTACTGTTTTTGTTGCACATGGTAAAAAATATCTCTGAACCGTTTTTAAGCGTGGGACAAATGTATGTAATTGAAAGCATCAGTTCTGTTACGACAATATTGATTCTATGGCGAATGTCAAAAAATCTTGCCTCTGTCTTTTATGGTAAAACGCGAAAATGGTATGCCGCGTTGGCGCTTCCGCTGCTTAGCATTATTGCCGTAACGGAAGTGGCAAACTGGGGTGCAACCAACGGGATTATGGTCAAAAGCGGGGGAACGATGGGGTTCTATTATGACCAGCTTTTCAGCCATATCCAGTTTTGCATTTTGGCGCTTTTGTGTCTGTCAGCGGCAGGATTTTATATTTTTGGAATGGAACGCATTTTCTTAGAGCAGAAAAAGAGCAACCAGTATGCGTTTCAGATTGCAGCGTACAAAGCGTTGGAGAAACAATACAGAGAATCGGAGCGGTTAAGGCATGACCTGAAAAATCATATGAATGTTTTACTGGAATTGTCAGAAAAAAAGGAGCAGAAAAAGCTTGAAGACTATCTGAAAACCATGTTAAACCGTGCAGGTTTGGATCATGGGGAAGAAGTTACCGGTAACCGTGTAATTGACGTTCTTTTGTCCCAAAACAGGAAGCGGGCGAAAGAGAAAGATATTTTATGGAAATGTGATGTGCAGGTGCCGAAAATAAGTTCTATTAGCTCTTTTGATTTATGTGTGTTGTTTGGAAACATTTTGGATAATGCAGTTGAGGCATGTGAACGCTTGCAATGCGGGGAACCGCATTGTACTGTACAGCCGTTTATCGACGTTCAAGCCAATATTGTGAAGAAATGCTTTCTTTTAGAAGTGAAAAACAGTTCTGACGCTTCAGATTGCAGCGAATTAAAATGCACGGGTAAAAAAAGCCCGCAGGGGCATGGAATTGGGTTATTAAATATTCGTGATGTGGTGCATCGGTATAATGGCGTCATGGATATGGAGCTTCGGGACAATGTGTTTGTTATTTCGGTCTTAATTCCATTAAACATTCCCGTACATGACATCAAACAGGTCATTTAAAACAAGAATATAAGCGTCTTTTGCTAAATAACCGAAACAAGAAGTGAACCGTTTAGACGGAATATAAAAGGCATTACATGACGTTTGCATATAATGCTTTTGGTTATCAAATATTTCAGACTTTGGAACGAATGGAGGATTAAGTATGAATACAAAGACAATGGAAGGACTTGTAGGCGCAAGGACAAATATGGAATTGCTTAATACGCCGTTTCGGGTTTTTAAAGAGGCAAGGCGTAAGGGAGATACGGAAACCATGAAACGGGCAATGGGATATGTCAACGACTTTTCTGACAAGGCGCAGGAGTATAAAGAAGAAGCCGATGTGGGAATGGAGGAAGACGCAAAGGCGGCGAGGGAACGTGAGAAATCAGAGCGCGAAAAGGCAATCGAGCAGCGCAGGAAAGAGCGCGAGGAGCTTGAGGCAAGAACGGAAGAAAACAAGAATGCGGAGAAGGACGCGGAGAAAGCTTCAAATAAAACTGCAAATAAGGCAACGGACACGGTAGAGGTAAGTGAAGACGGCAAGGTATTATTAAAGCAAAATGTTGACGCAGAACATACGGATTTTGAGCAAAACCCTTCTGTAAATCCGCAAAACATCACCGGCAAAGAGCCTGTTACCTATACGGCAGTTGGCACAGTTAGTCAGCCTGCACAAACGCCGACAATTTCGGTTTCCGTATAAAAAATTTGTTTTTACTGACTGAAAACGCAGGCTGCCGAGCCTGCGTTTTTCTACATCACCGTCAGCCAAAGCACTGCCGCTGAAATCATAATCTGAATAATCGCAAACTTAAACACTGTCTGCGCGTTTGACCAGTTGCGGTTTTTGCGGACATGGTCGTGGAGCGGGGTGCGCACTTTTGTGAGAATTTTGATTTTTAAAAACCGTAAAAGCGATACCTTGACAAGCCCGATGCCGCCGTCCACCATAAGCACGAATGCCACAAGCAGATACAGGAACGGACTGCCTGTCTTGATCGCAGATATGGCAATAAAAAGCCCGATTGCACGCGAACCCGCGTCGCCCATCATTAAGCAGCTCGGTGTCGCATTATACCACAAATAACCTAAAATGCAGGAAACGAACAACAGTATGGTGTATGCAAATTCGGGCGCAGTGCCTCTCGCATTCATAATGGCATACATTGTGCCAAGCGTGATTGACGAAAGTGTGCCTGACAGCCCGTCAACGCCGTCGGCGCAGTTCGTAACGTTAATCGAACCCCACACAAGAACGACCGCCAATGCACCGTAAACTATTGGATGAAAATGGATTGTTTGTCCCGTAAAAGAAATCAGCACATCGCTGCCATTAAAATTAACAACCGTTATCGCCGTCATAATTGCAATCACAAGGTCAAGCAGCCCTTTTCTAAGCTCGCCCCAGGACACCTTTGCGCAGTCGTCGAGAAAACCTGTCATCATGGCAGAAACTGTCAAAATCAGATAGATGACCATTTCCCTGTCGGGATTACCGAACAGCAGCACCGCTATCACGAAAACAAGAATAAACACAAAGCCCGCACCGCGCGGTTTTCCGGCGGAAATGGACCCGTCATGGGCATATGCCCTGCCGTGGTCGCGGGGAAGCTTGTTCATACCTGTGCCAAGCAGGAAGCATGTGCCAAGATAGGAAAATACAACTCCTAAAAATCCTAAAATGCTGTAATTTGATAGATTTAAAAAATTATTTATCATTGAACTAACCATGCTCCTTTCCAAAGCACTATTCATTACCCGAACATCAGTATGCTACGCCGTAAACTGGCTTGCATACAGGTTCGCGTAAAATCCGTTTTCCTTTTGCAGCAGCGTTTCGTGATTTCCCTGCTCGATAATATTTCCGTCTTTCATGACAAGGATAATGTCCGCCTCTCTGATCGTTGACAGGCGGTGCGCCACGATAAAGCTTGTTCTCCCTTTCATCATGGTGTTAAACGCCTTCGAAATCCGTATCTCCGTGCGCGTATCAATCGAAGACGTCGCCTCGTCAAGAATTAACATCGGCGGCAGACACAGCATCACTCTTGTAATGCACAAAAGCTGTTTCTGTCCCTGCGAAAGGCTTCCGCCGTCCTCGGTAATCACCGTGTCGTAACCCTTTGGAAGACGTTTGATAAAGCTGTGGGAATATGCCGCCTTCGCTGCGGCGATAACCTCTTCATCGGTCGCGTCAGGCTTGCCCATCACAATATTTTCGCGGATTGTGCCTGCGTGCAGCCATGTGTCCTGTAACACCATTCCGAAACTGTCGCGCAGACTTTTTCTTGTCATTTCCCGAATGTCTGTTCCATCAATTTTAATACTTCCGCTATTAACATCATAGAACCGCATCAGCAGATTTATGACTGTCGTTTTTCCGCAGCCGGTCGGTCCGACAATCGCTACGCGCTGCCCTGACTGCACCTCTAAGTTAAAATTACGGATAAGCTCTTGATCCGGATTGTAGGAAAAGCTTACATTCTCCATTGTGATTTTGCCCTTTGGCGCCGTTAAAACAGCAGCGTCCTTTGCATCCGGTATCTGCGGCTCTTCCTCGATAAACTCAAAAATTCTGCCCGCGCAGGCAAGTGCTGTCTGCAATTCTGTCACAACGCCGGAAATCTCGTTAAACGGCTTTGTGTACTGGTTTGCATAGCTTAGAAAACTGGTAAGCTGACCGACGCTGATGCGCCCTCTTATCGCAAGGAACGCGCCTAAAATGCCGACACCGGCGTATACAAGGCTGTTTACAAAACGGGTACACGGATTTGTAAGCGAAGAAAAGAAGATTGCCTTTACGCTCGCCTTTTCCAGCCGGAGATTGATTTCGTCAAACTGTTCGCTGACTGCGTCCTCATGGTTAAATGCCTTCACAACTTTTTCATTGCCAATCATTTCATCAATTAATGCGGTCTGTTCGCCTCTCGTTTCCGACTGCACCTTTGACATATTGAAGGTGCGCTTTGCAATAAATCCTGCGACAAAAAATGACAGTGGTGTCAGAATTACGACAATAACGGTGCTCGTGACATTAATCGAAAGCATGAAAAGCAGTGTGCCGACAATGGTGACAATGCCTGTAAAAAGCTGTGTAAATCCCATAAGCAGACCGTCCGAAAACTGGTCTACATCCGCAATAATGCGGCTTACAATGTCGCCGTGAGAATGTCCGTCGATGTATTTGAGCGGCAGGATTTCCAGCTTTTTAAACGCCTCGTCGCGCACGTCGCGCACGACCTGATAGGCAATCTTGTTGTTGCAGGCGTTCATCAGCCACTGTGCCGCCGCCGTAAGGACGATAATTACGGTCATTTCCTTTAAAATCTGCAAAATACCGTCAAAATCTACCGCGCCTGCGCCGACAATGCAATCCACGGCACGTCCTGTCAAAATCGGAATATATAATGTCAGTATGACGGAAATCGCGGCTAATACAATGGAACATAACAGGAAAAATTTGTATTTTCCGATGTAGTTGAGTACTTTTTTTAGAATTCCTTTGTTTTGGTTTTTCATATCTGTAAACAGCGCTCCCTTCTGTTTGGTTCTGATTTTATCATTAAAGAAACGCTTACGCTTCTTTTTGTTTTTCTTTTGGGAACTGAGAATAGTATATTTCCTGATAA
>ERZ808028.951-NODE-951-length-19639-cov-5.882936_pt1 | contig 19639 bp, 17 predicted proteins | sample MGYA00380184_ERZ808028 | MGnify/ENA primary metagenome ERZ808028 (study PRJEB31490, sample SAMN06133397) | mouse gut metagenome | isolation source: J8_1 | host: mice | place: China: Chengdu | collected 2015-05 ...
AGGCCGGATTCTGACCCCATTACCGTACTGGCCTGTAGCCGTGCAGCGTAGTGCACGGCTCAGGAGTGAACAGTAACAGAACCGCTTCCTTACGACTAATCATCTCATCAATTCTCTCAATATACTGTGCCACATCCTTCACATTCTCAATCCGCAAAAGACGGGTCATTTTCTTCTTTTTACTGCCCTGTACTAGAACTGCCTCCTTAAGCGCCAGCTTCGTTTGCGCCCCTGCCCCCGCCGCAATAATAGACTGTTTCTCCTCCATAATCAGAACATTGTAAATGCCTGCCTTGCCCTCCTTAGCATAGCCAACATTCTCAAAATTCCCCGCAATATTCTTCTGCCTGTATAGATAATAAGGAAAAAGCCCCATCTCGCAGGCCGTCTTTCTGGCCATCCTAATCATTTCTGACAAGGTATGTGAAATCTCTTTTGCATCTGCATTCAAATCTCCAAACTCAAGCTTCGCCGCTCTCTTAATGGCCAGAGAATGTACCGTCAGGCTGTCCGGCCCAAGCTCACGGATTTGCTCAAGGGTATCCGCCATGTCCGCCGCCCTCTCTCCTGGAAGACCTGCAATCAAGTCCATATTGATATTGTCAAATCCCATCCGGCGAGCCAATCCATAGGCTTCTACAATCTCCTCCACCCGATGCCTCCGCCCGATTCTGTCAAGGGTCTTCTGCTGCATACTCTGGGGATTGATGGAAATGCGGGTGACACCATGAGCTTTCAATACCATGAGCTTCTCCTTTGTGATACTGTCCGGCCGTCCCGCCTCCACCGTATATTCTAATAAATGTTCTCTGGAAAAATGTGCGTCAATACAGGCCAAAAGAGACTCAAGCTGTTCTGCCGTCAGCGTGGTAGGCGTGCCGCCGCCCATATAAATGGTATTAAGCTTTTGCCCCTTACACCGCTCCCCAATAAATGACAACTCCTTCTGAAGGGCATGAAGATAATCCCAAATTCTCTCCTTCCAGTCATCTAACGCGCCAGAGCTAAAGGAACAGTAGGTGCACACAGAAGGGCAGAAGGGAATCCCTACATAGAGGCTGTACCCTGTCTCACAGTCCAACAAGCCAAGCAAGCGGCTCTCCCGCCTTGCAACCTCAAAAGAAAGCTCAGCTTTCTGGCGGCTTACCTTACACTCCTCCTGAAACCAGGGAACAAAGCTGTCCCTGTCCCATCCTTCCTCCAGCTTCTGCATAGCAATCTTAGTGGGCCTGACACCGGTTAGAATTCCCCACGCCAGGGCTTGTCCCGTTAATTTCCTAAGTTCTTCATAAAGGAAGACGTCAATCCAGTACTTTATCTGAGCTTCCGTCTGTTTACCGTCATCTTCGTATTGCCCGCCGGCCGCTTCTTTAAGCTGTTCTTCCCCAATCATAATACACTCTGAATCAGGCAATCTCACCGCAACATAATGAGAGGCTTCCTCCTCCGTCTCAGAAGTAATCTTCTTGGACGGAAAGAAAGCCTTTATCATATGGTACACATTATAAGTATACGCATCACTCTTACAAATCACTTGAATCATTTCTGTTACTCCATTCTACAGAAAGGGATTAAAACCTCTCTCCTGACCGATTGTAGTCTCCCCCATGTGTCCTGGATATACCTGGGTATCATCAGGCAGGGGAAGTAATTTCTCACGAATCGAACGAATCAAATCAGAACCGCTGCTTCCTGGAAAATCTGACCGTCCCACCGAGCCTGCAAACAGCGTATCGCCGCTGAAGAGCACACCCTCTGACCTCACATAATAACAGCAGCCTCCCGGCGTATGCCCCGGCGTATGGAGCACCTGGAAGTCATAGCCTGCAAAGCTTAACGTCTCTCCCCCATGGAGATATTTTGCATCGGAAAAGGTAAAGCCTGACGTATAGCTGGAGGACAGATTAAATCCTGGGTCAGCTAAAATCTCCTTATCTCCCTCATGGACATAAACCGGAACGTCATACTCTTTTAAGAACCCGTCAAGTCCCATGGTATGGTCAAAATGTCCGTGGGTGAGAAGGATTGCCTCTATGGTAAGCCCTTCGCTCTTAATATGGTTCATAAGCGACGACGGGCTGGCTGCAGGGTCGATTACAACCGTCTGTTTTGTCTCCTCATTAATCGCCAGATAACAATTCGTACTGATAATCCCAATTAAAAATCTCTCTACTTTCATCTTCTAATTAACCTGTCGTCCTTTCAATATCAATGATATCCTCCAATTGGAGAAGCTTCTTAATTACCTTGTCAAGTTCTTCCCTTCCGTGTACGATAAAACCAGTCTCAATAGTGGCAGTCCCCTGCTTCTTGCTGGTCCGCACGTTCATAGACTTCACATCCACATTCTGCTCCGTAAAAATTCTGGACATCTCAAGCAGCAAACCCTTTTTGTCATAGGCATATATCTTTACCTCTGCCAGATACTGTCCACCCGCCTGCTCTGCAACCTCGCTCTCCCACTCTGCCTCAATGAGACGAGCCCTCTCCGGCTCTGTTAAATGCAACATATTTACACAATCCGTCCGGTGAATGGACAAGCCTCTTCCCCTTGTGACAAAACCGACAATCTCATCCCCCGGAACCGGATTACAGCATCTGGAGAACCGCACAGCCACGTCATCGATTCCCTTCACAAGAATCCCGCTCTTGGACTTGGCAATATGCACCTTATTTTTGGAGGCTTCTGCGACCTTTCCAAGCACATCCTCATCCGTAAGCTCCTGCTTATGCTCCTTACTGTACTCCTCCACCAAGCGGTTCACCACCTGGCCTTCTTTTAAGCCGCCGTGTCCGATTGCCGCAAGAACAGAATCCCAGTCCTTGAAGCCGTACTTTTTCTGAACGATCTCCTGATATCTGGCAGCCATAATGCTGCTTTGTACAATGGACTTCGTCCTGCAGTAGCTGGCAATCAATTCCTTACCCTTAACGATATTTTCTTCCTTGAACTCCCGCTTAAACCACTGGTTAATCTTATTCTTCGCCTGGGTGCTTTTGACAATGCCAAGCCAGTCTCGGCTTGGTCCCTTAGAATTCTGGGAAGTCAGAATCTCAATCCTGTCGCCGTTCTGTATCTTGTAATCAATATTGACAAGCTTTCCGTTCACCCTTGCGCCCACCATCTTATTGCCCACGGCGCTGTGAATGATATAGGCAAAATCAATGGGCGTAGAGCCATTAGGAAGATTCTTCACATCCCCCTGGGGGGTAAAGCAGTACACGTCCTCCGCGAAAAGGTCCAAATCTCCTTTAATCAGGCTCATGAATTCCCGATTATCCGACATGTCCCTCTGCCACTCCAGAATCTGGCGAAGCCAGCTTAGCTTTTCCTCCTCCTGGGCCTTCACGCTCTTTTTGCCGTCTCCGGACTCCTTATATTTCCAGTGGGCGGCAATTCCATACTCGGCAGTCTTGTGCATCTCCTCTGTCCGAATCTGAATCTCAAAGGGCTGCCCAACAGAACTCATCAAGGTAGTGTGCAGGGATTGGTACATATTGGGCTTTGGCATGGCGATATAATCCTTGAAACGCCCCGGAATCGGGGTATACAGCTCATGAATCACACCAAGGGCGGCATAGCAGTCCCTCACAGACTCCACAATGATGCGTACTGCAAAAAGATCATAGATCTGATCCACCGTCTTATCCTGGTTGACCATTTTCTTGTAAATGCTGAAGAAATGCTTCACACGTCCGCTGACCTGAGCCTTGATATTAACATTCCCCATGTGGGAGGAAACCTCCTCAACAATCTGCTGAACAAACTCCTCCCGTTCCATCTTTCTGGTGTTAATCTGGTCAACAAGATCGAAAAAGACCTCCGGCTGAGAGTACTTTAACGCCAAATCGTCAAGCTCCGTCTTAATCTTAGAGATACCGAGCCTCTGGGCGATAGGCGCATAGATATCCATGGTCTCTCTGGCCTTCTCCTTCTGCTTTGCCGGCTTCATAAACTGCAGGGTCCTTAAATTGTGCAGGCGGTCGGCAAGCTTGATAATAATAACCCGTATATCCTTCGCCATGGCAAGAAACATCTTGCGCAGATTCTCCGCCTGGACGTCTAATTTGTCTGAAGAATAAGAAAGCCTCCCCAGCTTTGTGACGCCGTCCACCAAAAGAGCCACATCATCCCCAAAATCCTTGCGTATCTCATCCTCACTGATCTGGGTATCCTCTACCACGTCATGAAGGATTCCAGCAGCAATCGTCTCCTTATCCATCTCAAGGTCCGCCAAAATGATTGCGACCCACAAAGGATGGACAATATAGGGCTCCCCTGACTTCCGGCACTGATCCCCATGTGCCTCCTGGGCCAGCTCATAGGCTTTCTTAATCATGGTCACGTCCGTAGATGGATGGTACTTACGAATACGGGCGATTAACATGTCATATAAATGGTCAGGGTCCTCATAGTCTACCGGCGCCTTCACAGCATGGCCGTCCACAATCTCAAGTCCCTGGGAATGATCGGTCATGATGGCATCCGCCGCAATCCGGTCGTCTATTGCTTCATAGGTTGTAACTCCTGACATATTAACGCCTCCTCCCTCTCTGATCTTCCAATTCTCATCTATTTGCCCGGATATGCGATGACAGACTCCACATCATATCCCTTAAGCTTATCTCTCCCTTTCAGTCCGCTAAGCTCCATCAGGAACACCGTCTTAACCACTTTCCCGCCAAGACCTTCAATCAGCTTCACCATGGCCTCGTTAGTGCCGCCGGTAGCGATTAAATCGTCAATAATCACGACCCTCTGTCCCTCTTTGATCGCATCGCGATGAATCTCAAGCTCTGCGGTACCGTACTCTAACTCATACTGGATGGAAACTGTCTCGCAGGGAAGCTTTCCCTTCTTACGAATAGGGATAAACGGTTTGTGCAGGTTGTAGGCAATGGGAACGCCAAAGATAAAGCCTCTGGATTCCGGCCCTACCACCAGGTCGAACTCTACGCCTTTTAATTTCTCCTGCATTAAGTCTATGGCAAGAGCCAAACCGTCCGCATCCTGCAATACACTGGTCACGTCTCTGAAAATGATTCCCTCCTCCGGAAAATCCGGAATACTTCTTACATATTCTTCAATCTTTTTCATAACAATCTCTCCATTCCTGTATCATTACTTGCTCAAGATAAAATTATAACATTAGTTTGCAGGATTTTCAATCATTATCTGGACTTCGTATATTTCTTGACAATTTCCCAAAAGTGTTGCAAAATAATACCATATAAAACACACAGAAATATGGAAGGGTGATGAAATTGTATCCGGAAGAATTAGAAACCACTGAAGGAACGAGCGTGCAACTGACAACAGGAGAAACAGAGCCTGCATCTTCAACGGATAGTTGGAAATCGATTTATGATATCATTTCCAGCCTGGAAAAGTACAAGACCGAGGAAGTACTGTTCTATGCGGCAGAGATATTGGGAAAAGAGATGGGCAGTAAGAATGTGGCAATCTACAATGTAGCCAACAGAGAATATGCCCGACTTTACTCCTCTACCTCTTTAGAGGCCAGAAGGCTTGGGAATTCCATAAAGTATATAGAGCTTGGAGAGATGTACAGCGAGCTTAAAGCCGGCCGGATTTATGTGAATGAGACCAACGACGCCAACCGTCCGGCGCTGGCCCATGCCATTTATGCTGAAGATGATATACGGGTCATTCTAATGTTCTGGGATGTTTCAAGCAAAAAGCATGGGGTATCGCCGGTAAAACGGCTGACGGTAATCGAAACCCTGCTTCAGAATACTCTGCTTTATGCAAGCCGTTATATGTCAAACTTCAGAAGAAAGAATTATCTGGAGGGTACAAACGTACTTAAGGAGGATACCTTCCGAGTTCTTTTAAAAGCATTTCTTGACGCAAAGGAAAAAGGACTGACAGAATGTGTATTAGTAGAATTTGAAATGGGGTATCGCGATTATAAATCTATTTCTATCCAGGCAGCATGTAAGATCCGATTGACCGATTATATGGGAGTGCTGAATGGAGGAAAGTTCTACATACTTCTTGCCAATACAGACATCAAGAGCGCGGAGATCGTTCAGCAAAGGTTTAAGCAGATTGGATTCAGAACCGAATTAAAGGATGTGCACTACAAAGACCTATAACAAAGGTCTGGTCCTATCAAGTAAATTTACATCATGGCGCTGCCGCACAAAGCAAGTATATTTTATGCTTATGCGCCAGCGCCAGCTTGTATATCCCAGTTTACTGGTAATGGGTAATCACAATCTGCGGGGTAACACGTCCCATGTACTCATTCAACTCCGGATAATAGGTGACAGACAATGTTATAGGGCTTTGCCTTCCACTCAGCATTGCGTCCACTCCTTCTTCCCCGTAACGGTCTTTTAGTACTTTCAGAAACTCCTCCCCATGATTAAAATACATGGCGTCTAAAGTTGTATTGGTAGCATCCCGAACCCTAAGCTTTAAGACATTTCGGTTCTTTCCCAGAATTCTGCCGCTTAAAATCTCTACGTTACGGGCGGCGAATACAGGCTTGGTATTGCCTTTTCCAAAGGGCTCAAGAAGGGACAGCTCTTGGATGAACCTTTCTGTCACACAGGCAAACGGAAGCTCCATGTCAATGACTACTTTTTCTGTCAGCTCCTCCTGCGTTAAAGTACAGTTTTCGTTGAGCATACGACGGAATGTCTCTATCTTCTCTTTCTCTAAGGAAAAACCTGCCGCCAGCTTGTGCCCGCCGAATTTCTTGAGAAGCTCGCTGCACTTACTAAGCTCCTGGTACATATGATATGCCTCGATGGAACGTCCAGAGCCTTTGACCCCTTCTTTCCCGTCTGTCAGCACAAAAACAGGTCTGTAATAACTTTCCCGAAGTCTGCCTGCCACAATTCCGGCAAGACTCTCATGACACTGTGGAAGATAGATGACCAGCACTCTGTCTTTCTCAATCTCCGTTCCTTCCACCAACTCCTTTGCCTGAACTACCGCCTTCTCCGTCATCTCTTTTCTGCTGTCGTTTAACGCTTTCAAGTCTCCTGCCAGAATATCGGCCTCTCTCTTACTCTTAGCCCTTAAAAGCTCCAATGCCCGTTTAGCCGTATCCAGTCTTCCGCTGGCATTCATACAAGGTCCCAGGATAAAACCAATATGATACGCACGAATCCGGTCTTTTTCAAGGTTTGTACACTCAATCAGCGCACGAAGGCCCAGGTTCTTGGTAGTGCCAAGCCGCTTAAGCCCCTCCTTTACAATAATACGGTTTTCATCCTCCAAATCCATTACATCCCCCACAGTGGCAATGGCTGCATTTTCCAGCAGATAGTCAAACTCTTTCTTCTTTCTTCCCATGACCTCACACAAGGTACGCACGAACTGGTACGCCACAGCCGCGCCGCACAGTCCCGAAAACGGATATTCACAGCCCTGCTGTTTGGGATCAATCACCGCGTCCGCAGGAGGCAGACGATAAATACGCCCTTCCTCCCCCTCCTCATAAGGCACCTCATGATGGTCTGTCACGATAATCGTCATCCCAAGGCTCTTTCCATATGCAATCTCATCTGCCGCCGCAATCCCGTTGTCACAGGTGATAATGGTATCAACTCCACCCTCATGGGCCCGCTTTAAAAGCTCCATGTTAAGACCATAACCGTCTGTAATCCGATCCGGAATATCATAGTCCACCTCTGCGCCAAGCCCTTCGATTCCCTCCAGCAATATGTAAGCCGCATTAATCCCGTCTATGTCATAGTCCCCGATAATCCGAATCTTCTGTTTATTTTGAATCTTCTTCTTTACAATTAAGGCTGCAGCCTCCATTCCCTTCATCAGCCGTCCATCGTTGATCTCCTCAATGGTTCCGTTCAAAAACTTATGGACTTTAGCTTCCCCAATCACATTCCGATTCCTAATCAGACAGGCAAGTCGGGGACTGATGTTAAATTTCTCCCCCATTGCCTCAAAATCCCCGCCTTTTCTAAGAAGCACCCAACGTTCCATCTATGACTATACCTCCATCCTTACCTAATTTTTACCGGTTTCATTTCCCCGATTTTCTCTACAGCATTTTCTAATACAATATGACACCAAAAAGCAGCCATGTCATATCATTTATAACAATGGCTGCTTCCTCTTTAAAGCTACATATATGAAAGCCTAATCTTCCTTCTTCCCAAGCTTCGCCCGCATCACATACCACAGAGCGCCCGTGATACATACAGAAGAATATGCCCCGCAAATAACGCCCACCATCAGCGGTGCGGCAAACTCACGAATGGAGCTGACACCCATAATGAACAGAATCGCCACCATCACAAAGGTTGTCAGTGATGTGTAGATACTTCTGGTAAGGGTCTGGGTAATACTCTTGTTCACCACATTCATAAGGTCCGTCTTCTTGGTCTGATAATGAAGCTCCTCACGGATACGGTCAAAGATAACGATGGTCGCATTGATGGAGTAACCTACAATCGTCAGCATACAAGCGATAAACGTATTTCCCACGGAAATCCTTGCAATCGCATAGAAGCCGATTACAATTAAGACATCATGCAGAAGAGCCAGAATCGCACTTGCCGCAAAACGGATATCCTTGAACCTGAACCAGATGTAAAGGAGCATACAGATTGTGGAAATGATTACCGCCACAACCGCATCTTTTCGCATCTCATTGCTTACGGTGGAGCTGATATTCTCAGCCGTAATCAGCGACTCGTCAACCTTAAACTCATCCACCATGGCCTGGTTCAACTCCTCACGCTGGTCAAGAGAAAGGGTCACAGTCTTGATGATTACCTGATTCGTTCCCGCAACCTTCTGGGTCTGAACATTATTATCTCCAGTAATTTCTTCCACCACTGGAACAATCTTCTCGTCAATCTCGTCGATGGAATATTCCTCGTTAAAGGTCACATTGGTAGAGGTACCGCCCTCAAACTCAAGGCTATAGGCAAATGCGCCCTTTCCCTGTGAGGCATTCATACCCATCACTGCCAAGCTTGCCACAATCAGGAGAGCTGAAACCGCAAAAAATACCTTTCTTTTCTCCACAAATCCAATCGGCTCACGCTCTTTTTTCGGACGATAGTACAGGCTCTCCTTGCGCATTCCAACTGCAAAGAAGGAAAATACGATAATCCTCGTAACCACAAGAGCGGTAAACATGGACACTATGATACCGATTGCCAGAGTCTGAGCGAATCCCTTAACCGGACCGGAGCCTCTAAACCACAGCACAGCCGCCGCAATCAGAGTGGTTACGTTTCCGTCCACAATCGCAGACATTGCTTTCTGAAAGCCTGCCTTCAAAGAATTCTTCACCGTCTTACCCCGTGACATTTCCTCACGCACGCGGGCAAATATAATAACATTCGCATCCACCGCCATACCGATACCAAGGATGATACCCGCAATACCTGGCAGCGTCAGCGTAACGTTAAACGCATTCAGAATCACAAGAACCAGCTCTGTATAAATCAACAGCGCAAGCCCTGACGCCAATCCTGGGAGATAGTATACAAAAATCATAAATACGATAATCAACGCCAGACCAATCGCTCCTGCCTTCAAACTGGTGCTGATTGCCTGCTCTCCCAACTGAGCTCCCACCACATTGGAGCGAAGCTCCTCAAGCTCTAACTTCAATCCGCCGATACGGATGGTGGAAGCCAGATTCTCCGCCTCCTCAAAGGTAAAGTTACCAGTAATGTACGCCGACCCGCCGGTAATCGCCTGATTAACGATTGGGTCGCTGATTGTCGTTCCGTCATAAACAATATTAATCTTCTTGCCTACATTCTCCTCTGTAGCCTTAGCAAACTTCTCTTTTCCATCTTTGTTCAGCGTCAGCTCAACCGAATATTCGCGGTTCTTCATGCTGTCTTCACCAGCTCTCGCCGTTGCTGTCTCCACGTCAGAGCCTGTTATTACAGTCTTGCCGTCCTCTGTCTGAAACTCCAGGGAGCCTGGCTTCCCCAGCTCGTCCAAAATTGTATTGGCATCCGTCACACCGGGAATCTCAATATTGATCCTGTCGCTTCCCTCCTGGTAAACGCTTGCCTCCGTACTATACTGCTCCACACGCCTCTGGAGCTTATAGATTGTATCGCTCATCTCCTCATCCGAAGGGTTCTTGTCCTTAACCTGATACGTGATACTGACACCGCCCGCCAGGTCAAGACCAAGCTTGATATTCTTCATCGCACCGGTTTCGGTCTTACCGAAGCCCACCAGTACGGTAAATCCCATCAGTGCAATCAGAACCACCGTCAGTATCAGGCATATGATACCTCTGTTCTTCTTCATGGTAAACATCCTTTCTACTTATCCGCCAAAGCAGCTTTTATCATAATTGCGCACTCAACACGCTTTCTTTGCATCTCGCATCCGATCTCATAGGTGTCATGGATTGTGCCGTGGAAATTGTAGGCATTAGCCATACATCCGCCGCTGCAATAAAATTTCGCGAAGCAATCCCTGCATTTTTCCTTGGAATAAACATTACAGCTTCGGAAATCGTCTGCAATCTCCGGTCTTATGATCCCTTGCTCTACATTTCCCATCAGGAAATCTTCCTGACCTACAAACTGATGACACGGATACAAATCCCCCCACGGCGTTACTGCCAGATACTCGGTTCCAGAACCGCATCCTGACAAGCGCTTCGCCACGCAGGGCCCACCGTCTAAGTCTATCATAAAATGAAAGAAATTGAAACCTTTTCCTTCTTTTTCTCGCTCAATCATCACCTTCGCCAGCTTATCATACTCCTCCATAATCTTTGGAAGATCCTGAGTACGAATGGCGTAAGGGTCGCTCTCAGAGCCCACCACAGGTTCTATAGACATCTGCTTAAACCCAAGCTCTGCAAAATGCAGGATATCCTCCGAAAAGTCCAGGTTATTACGGGTAAATGTCCCACGAATGTAATATCTCTCCTGATTGCGGCTTTCTGCAAGCCGCTGAAACTTGGGAACAATCAGGTCATAGCTTCCCTTTCCATTGCGAAACGGACGCATACGGTCATTGACCTCCTTACGCCCGTCCAGGCTCAGCACCACATTGTCCATCTCCCGATTGACAAATTCCAAAATCTCGTCGTTCAAAAGTACGCCGTTGGTGGTGACCGTAAAACGGAAATGCTTGTCATGAACCTTTTCCTGCCTTCTTCCATAGGCAACCAGGTCTTTTACCACCTGCCAGTTCATCAGCGGCTCGCCGCCAAAGAAATCCACCTCAAGATTCCTGCGGTTACCAGAGCTTGCAATTAAGAAATCCAGCGCCTTCTTCCCCACCTCATAGCTCATTAAAGCCCGCCTGCCATGGTATTCCCCTTCCTCTGCAAAACAGTACCTGCAGGCAAGATTGCAGTCATGGGCTATGTGAAGACACAGGGCTTTCACCACCGTCTTTCGCTTCTTCACAGCTTCAATCATGCTCTCATAAGTATCTTTTACAAATAACTGGCCTGCCTGCGTCAACTCCGTCACGTCCGACAGGGCCTCCATAAGCTCATCCTTTGCATATTTCCCGCCAAGAGCCTGCATTAGCCCGTCCAATACCTGAGGCTTCTTCAACATCTCTAATGTAGGTTCTTCCTGCTCTTTACAAAATTGATCTAATTCAGAAATGACGTCGTAGCAAAGCTGGTCAACCACATGAACCGCACCGCTTACGACATCCATAACAATATTGTATCCATTATTCTGATACTGATGTATCAAGATTATGTACCCCTTTCACATTCTGACACCTATGTCAGCTTCCTTATGTATTACTGTACGCCCTTTTTGGTATGCTTGCGGCAAACAGAAAAAGAATCCCGCTTTACGGGATTCTTGGCCTACGGCAAAACCGCAGCAGCGCCATCATTCCAAATCGACTTATTTCTTCTGCTCACAGGTCTGATTGCCAACTGTACAAGATGTCTTACATGCTGACTGACAAGATGTCTGGCACTCGCCGCATCCGCCCTTTTTCAAACTGTTGTTCATGGTCTGTGTATTTAATGTCTTTACATGCTTCATGGTCATGTTCCTCCTTATTTTTTGCTAGACTTCTGTTATTATAACATTACATCTTCATTTTCGCAATAAGGAAGTGCATAAAATGAAAATCAGGACAGCATTCCGCCTGCCATTCCGCCTCCCGCGCACAGAATCAGCGTGGTTACCAGATTTGCCGCGTCTCCGTTTAACGTGCGGTACACCCCAAGGGTAATCAGCAGAAGCAGGGCAAAATAGCCAATCCCAAGACCCATCCCCCACAGATATCTCCTCACCTTTGCAAACTTCCCGATGATAATCCCGCCAAGCAGAGTTGCTATGATATAGATTGCAACAATAGCTGCGGACACAGCTTTTTCATTCAGCTCAAACCTAAACAGCGCAACCGCCAAAAGCAAAAGCAGGATCCCTGTAATAACATAAGAAACCAGCAGCGATTTTAACACCCACATGATCCACGAATCTTTTTGGAGCTTTCTTTCCATTCCCATCCCTCCTTGTCTATCACAAGGTATGACAGAAATGTTAAATTTATTCCTGGAATCAAAAAGAATCTGAAAACCTATTTGTCCTACTGCTCCATCTGGCTTCCCAAAAAGCCTGCCGCACACATTGCCATCTTCTGCTCTAATTCCGAGAGCTTCTTCTTGGGGTCGCGGGATAACAGGATTACACCGCCGATAATGTCTCCCTCGCAGATGATTGGGCTGATAATCTCATGCTCATAATCCTCATCCTGGGCATCTATAATAGGAATATATCCCTTATCTCCTGCTGAAGCCGCAAGCTGGGTCCTGCTGCCAAGGCTCTTCTCTAACTGTCTGCTGATATACTTGTCCTGAAGCTCTTTTTTCCCATTTCCCGCCGCTGCAATGATCTGATCCATGTCGCAGACGCACACCAGACAGTTGATGGTCTGGGCAAGGCTTTCTGCATACTGTTTTGCAAATGTTGATAATTCTCCGATGGGAGAATATTTTTTTAAGATGATCTCGCCCTCCCTGTCGGTGAAGATTTCCAAGGGGTCGCCCTCACGAATCCGCAATGTTCTCCGGATCTCCTTTGGAATTACCACCCTGCCCAAATCATCTATTCTACGTACAATTCCTGTTGCTTTCATAGTATCGATTCCTCCATCTGTAGATTTTCATATCACTGTTCGTAATGATACTATTATCTGTAAATGAAGGGATTTTATACCGCAAAACCAGAATTCTTGCATATTCCTACAAATTCTTACAAAATGCCCTGTTCTTCAAAAAGCTGCTTCTGATATTATTTATATCTTCCCTAAATTTAGAAAAATAATGTCAAGACATTTTTTAGAATCTAATGCCAATGGAATTACAGAAATTTTAATGTTATAATGAAAGAAATACATGTCAGGTCGAGGAAAAAGAATGGATTATTATAAAAGAACCGGAGTAGAAAATAAGCTGTGCATATCCAATTTTATCAGCTTTCACTATTTTGAATATGTAAAGGAATTCGAGGGAATCGGGGAAAGCCATAATTTCTGGGAATTGGTATACATTGATTATGGAAATGTAAAGGTGGTATCCAATGATAAAGAGTACTATGTAACCTCCGGCGAAGCATATCTCCACGCCCCTAATGAGCTTCATAATATTTTATCCGTCGGTGATTTTGCCAGCACATTTATTATCAGCTTTGACTGTAAGTGCAAGGAATTGTCCGCCATACAAAGCCGCGTTCTAAAATTTTACGGCGAGGAAACCCAGATTGTCAAACGGCTTTACGCAGCCGGCCAAAAGGTTTTTGAGGGGCCCTATGACATTTTTGACCAGCAAAAGCTTAAACTAAAAGAAGATGCGCCCTACGGCGGATTACAGGAATTAAAAAATCAGCTTGAGCTTCTGCTGCTTACCTTAATTCGCAACAGTTATCTTAAGGATAAGCTTCCGGAAATATACCAGGACCGCGATTTTGCCAACGAGCGAATGATTGTAGATCAGGTAATCGGCATCATCCTGTCCTCCATTTATCAAAAGGTGACCCTGGATGATATCTGCTGCCAGCTCTCCTTCTCCAAAAGCTACATCCTGAAAGTTTTTAAGAAGCAGATGGGCGTAAGCGTGATGGAATATTACAGTCAGATGAAAATCAAAGAAGCCAAGCGGCTGATCAGCGAGGATAAATATACTTATACACAGATTGCAGGGCTATTGAACTATAGCTCGGTACATCATTTTTCCAGTAATTTTAAGCAGATTACAAACATGACTCCAAGCGGTTATCAGCGGTCTGTGAAAAACCGTTCTGTCATATAAAAAGCATTACAGAAGGGCTGTTCTTGTCAAAACTCATACAAGAACAGCTTTTTGTATGTAAATTTTTGTTAATAATATAACATAAATCCAGAAAAACAGGAGAATATTTTGTAAAAATCGAATAATAATCAATAAATACAAAAGATTCAAGAAATTATATAATACATAACAGAAGTTATGCATAACGGACGAAGCACAAAACAACAAAGTGGCATGAAATCAAAGATTGGAGAAAAAGTATGAAAAACAGAACGAAAAAGATATTGTCCTTGATTCTCGCCGGCACAATGACAATGGGGCTTGGAGCCTGCGGCTCTAAGGACAAAGATGAGACGGAGAAGAATAACGGCAGCGGCGGCAAGGAGTTAAGTTTTACGGCAGAGGAGGGAAAGACCTTAGAGGACTGGGGCGCGGCTGTAAAGAAAAATTTTGACGGAGCCGAAATTACGGTAGCCATGGCTTCTCATCCGTCTACGGACGCCTTTAAGAAAATGGAGAAGGAATTTACGGACCTGACCGGCATCAAGGTTGTATGGGATATTGTTGAGGAGACAAACCTTAAAAACAAACAACTCTTAGACGCCCAGGGCGCCGGAAGCTATGACGTATTCATGGTTGACGCGTTCTGGATGAGCGAATATGCTTCCAAAAATGTTCTTGTCCCAATCAGCGACTACGCTGAAAATACGGAAAAAACTCCGGAATGGTTCGACTATGAGGACATTATGCCCGCATACCGCAATGGTATCGCTGGCGCGGGCGGAGTCAATTACGGAATCCCAACCGCAGGCGAGACAAGATTTATTGCTTATAGAACAGATTTGTTTGAAAAATACGATAAAGAAGCGCCAGAGACTATGGATGATTTCTTAGAGCTGGCACAGTTCTTTAACGGAAAAGAGGACGGACTTTACGGCGTAAGCATGAGGGCCCAGAGAGGAATTCATTTCGCATCTGGCTGGATGAGCCTGATGTACAACTTCGGCGGCGGATTTCTGGATCAGGAAACCATCGGCTCTGACGACGAGGTAGTAACCTGCACCACAGACGAGACAAAGGAATCTCTTAAATATTTCGTTGAGTTATTAAAATGCGCGCCTCCGGATGTTGGCTCTTACACCCATGAGGAAGCCTTGGGAGCTTTTATCTCCGGAAAGACAGCCATGTGGCTGGACGCTACCGCCCTTGCGGGACAGATTACAGACCCCGAAGCATCAACCGTATCCGACAAGGTTGCATTTGTTCCCACTCCTACGGGACCGGCAGGAGACGGCGCCGCCCTTGCAGGCTGGAACCTTGGGATTCCGGAAAGTTCTAAGAATAAGGACGCTGCGTGGGCTTTCATCTCTTACATGGCAAGCAGGGAAAAGGTAAAAGAGTATGTGGAAAACGGAGGCGTTGCAACAAGGGCGTCTGCATTTGACGATAGCGAGCTTCAGGAAACCAATCCGTCCTACGAGGCCCAAAAGGCAGCCCTTGAGTCTGCAAACGGTCTGGTAGAAAAGGGACTCTCCTGGATTCCGCAGCACGATTCTATTAACCAGATTCTTGATATTGCAGGCGGTTACGGAAGCTCTGCGCTGACAGGAGACACGACCACCGACAAGGCATGTGAGGATATGCAGAAGGATATTGAGGACTTAATTAAGTAAAGAAAGAGGTAGGTTCATGCGAAGGAAAGAGAAAGAATACTTAAAATACATTGCACCGGCAATGGTGACGATGATCGTACTTTCCGTAATACCAACGATATTTCTGACAATCATCAGCTTTACAAATTACCAGCTCGGCTGGGACTTTTCCAAAACAGAGTTTGTGGGAATTGAGAATTTTGTGAGACTGTTTTCCGGAGCTGACAGAGATTTCTGGCATTCCGTGTTCATCAGTCTGGCGTTCATGGTTCTGGCTACGGCGGTTGAATTAGTCCTTGGATTTCTGACAGGTTTATGCTTAAACTCCTGGGAGTTTAAGCTAAAGCCTCTCGTAATTGGTATTATGATCATTCCCCTTGTCATCACCCCTTCCATCGCTGCACAGATGTGGAAGCTGATGCTGAATTCGGAATATGGAATCATAAACCATTTTCTGAATACACTCTTTGGACTGAAAGTGACATGGCTTTCCGAGAAAATGGCTTTCTGGTCGATTCTTATGGTGGATGTGTGGCAATATACACCCTTTGTAACGCTGATTGTGTATGCCGGACTTCGCTCTGTACCAGACGAGCCTTACGAATCTGCGGCTATTGACGGTGCAACGAGGCTTCAGGAATTATTTTATATCACGATTCCTATGATTAAGAAGCTTGTGTACTTAACCCTTCTGTTTCGGGTGATTGACTGTCTGAAGCTGTTTGACGTCGCATACGTTTTGACTCAGGGCGGACCCGGAACGGCTACGGAGTTCTTAAGCCTTCATATATTCCGTATGGCTAACGCCCAGAACGGCTTGATTGGACGGGCGGCCGCCATTGCTCTGGTGCTGCTTGTTCTTACAACCTGTATCAGTAAATTCCTGATTAAGAGAATGAGGAAGGAGGAAGCTGTGTAATGAATCGAAAAGGTAAAAGAAAAATCTTAAGTCTTGCCCGCAGCGTCTTTCTGCTTTTGATGTGTATGGCCTGCCTGCTTCCTTTTGTATGGATGATTATGGTAAGCTTTCGGAACAGGGTAGATATTCTTGACCCGTCAAAGATTTTCGTGACGCCGACTCTGAAGAATTATCAGGCTATTATCGAGGACAGCAATATCCTTGACTTCTTTCAGAACAGTTTTATAATTGCTGTAATATCTACGCTGATTTCACTGGCGATTGGCAGCTTTGCGGCCTACGGATTTGCAAGATACAAATGGAAAAAGCGGGAAGACCGCGCCTTCTGGGTGCTGAGTCAGAAATTCCTGCCGCCCATGGCAGTCGTGATTCCTTATTTTATGATGGCTTCCATGGCTGGACTTCTGGATACCAGGCTGGTGCTCATCATCTGCTATACAACCTTTAATATCCCATTTACCATCTGGATGATGCGGGGCTTCATCGAGGATATGCCCATTGAACTGGAGGAGGCAGGCTGGGTGGACGGCTGCTCAAGGCTTACCGGAATCATTAAAATTCTTCTGCCGCTGATTACCCCTGGGCTTGTGGCAACGTCCATTTTCTGTGTCATTAACTCGTGGAATGAGTTTGTATTTGCTAATTTCCTGACCAGTATTCAGGCCAAGACCATTCCAACCTCCGTCATGATGTATCTGTCTGTGTCAGGGGTAAAATGGGGAGAAATGGCGGCGACAGGCGTAATGGCCGTTCTGCCGGTATTAATTTTTGCAATCATTGTACAAAAGCATATGATCCGCGGCCTGACATTTGGTTCTGTGAAAGGATAGAGTGGGAAGGTCAAGGGGCATTATATTTAAAAGTAGGAGGAATAATCATGAGTTCAAAACTTAAAATGGCTATTGTAGGCGCCGGAATCTGGGGGGAGAACCATGCCAGAATTTACCAGGAGCATCCATTTGCAGAAATAAACGCAATCTGCGACATGAACCGCCAGAAAGCGGAAACAATGGCCTCTAAACTTGGAATTAAAGAGGTATATGACGATTACAATGAGATGTTTCAAAAGGCAGACTGCGACGCCGTGGCAATCGTAACGCCGGACTTTGCCCATGCCGATATAGCAGAGGCCGCGGCCGAGCATAAAAAGCATATGCTGATTGAAAAGCCTCTTGCCACAACAAGGGAGGATGTGTACCGTATTGTAAATGCGGTGGAAAAGAATCAGGTGCGGGCTATGGTAGATTTACATAACCGCTGGAGTCCGCCGTTTAACGCCGCCCATGAGGCTGTGGACCGGGGCGAGCTTGGCAATCTTTACAGCGCCTACATGCGATTGAACGATATCAAATGGGTGGCCACAGATATGCTTCCCTGGGCGGCAAAATCTTCGATTTTATGGTTTTTGGGCAGCCACAGTCTGGATACCCTCCGCTGGTTCTTCCATGACGAAGTGAAGCGGGTATACAGCGTAAGCCGTGAAGGCGTTCTGAAGGGCCGGGGCGTGGATACGGTGGACGAGTATCTGACCACGATTGAATTCTGCAAGGGCGGAATCGCTCAGATGGAAAACGGATGGATTACGCCTAACGCCAATCCCTGTGTAAATGATATTAAGTTTAACGTAATCGGAGATAAGGGTATGATTAGTATTGACGCCAGCAACCACAATATGATTCAGCAGTATACGGACCAAAAGGTAGTGGTGCCGGATGTGATTGTACAGAATAAAATCTTCGGGAAGCATCATGGATTTGCATTCCAGAGTATCAGCGGGTTTGTGGATTGTATGTTGTCTGGGGAGGAATTTCCGGTGACGCTTAAGGATTCGGCTAATATGGTGCTTGCACTCCTTGCGGTTATGGAATCGGCAAAAGTGAGAATGCCGGTGGAGGTTGAATATTAAGAAGGGACTGCACCTTTAAGCAGAACATTCACAAGATATGGCAAATCATGCTTCACATAAATTGCCATATCTTGTGTTTCTATTTGCAGAAATCTTGTTTTGTGCCTATTTATAAATTATAAATCTTTGAATTTTATTCTGCAAAATATAAACACATTTTCCACCTATAATTGAAAAAACGACAACCAGAAAACAATTCAGATAAATCAATTTACTTGGAAGTATTTTATTTATCACTTGTATAACCAATCCATGATACAGATAAATGTATAAAGAATACCTCCCGATCTTCTCCAGAAGTGAGTTTTCTTTAAAACATATTTTTGTACTAATATAATATAAAAATAGAACAATACATACAGAGCCTAAAATTTCAAAATATATCCAAGACTCTGTATTCTGATAGATTAGAGTAAAATAAAAAGAAATTAGAAATCCTAAAAATATAATAAAGCTTTTACCTTTAGAACACTCAAGTTTATTTGAGAATTTTTGAAAATGTATACCGATAAAAAAACAGAAAAAAGTCCCATACCAATTTGACGGCCATTTCAGAAAATCTTTTATCACAAAAAAATATATGATACAAAAGAATCCGACACAAATATAATAAAATGGCTTTCTAAGGTTATAGGAGAAAAAGTAAAACAAATATAAAATTAAAATCACAACAATATACCAGGAATTTGCAGAAACAGGAAGCCCCCTTTTCGTATCGTCAATTATGCTGCTAATTTCATTTTTGCCCCCCCCCCCCATACAATACGGGCAGAAAAATATACGCATGTACTAACCATATATGGCAACAAGATATTCCATATCTTATCTTTCATAAATCTCTGTTTATAGTTCTCCTTATTTTTAAAAGAATATGCAATTCCATAACCTGATATAAAAAAAAATACAG
>ERZ808028.952-NODE-952-length-19626-cov-7.638345_pt1 | contig 19626 bp, 17 predicted proteins | sample MGYA00380184_ERZ808028 | MGnify/ENA primary metagenome ERZ808028 (study PRJEB31490, sample SAMN06133397) | mouse gut metagenome | isolation source: J8_1 | host: mice | place: China: Chengdu | collected 2015-05 ...
CCCAGCTTGTCCAGCTGGTCCATCTGCTCCCGGATGGCCCCGTAGAGGCAGGGGTCCCCGGTGTGCAGCCGCACCAGATCCAGCCCCTTGGCCTGGGCCTCCTTCATCACGTCCAGCACCTGCTCCAGGGTCATCTCCGCGCTGTTGTAAATGATACAGCCCTCTTTCACCAGCCCCAGCAGGGCGGGGTTCACCAGGCTCCCGGCGTAGATCACAATGTCGGTCCCCTTCACCAGCTCAGCCCCCCGCAGGGTAATCAGGTCGGGGGCCCCGGGGCCCGCTCCCACAAAATGCACCATGTCAGCTCTCCTCCTTCACAATGACGGTGGCGAAATAGCCCACGTCCTCCGGCATGCACTCCCAGTCGGTGCACACCCGCTCCGTGGGCAGGCCGCAGTCCTCCACCAGCGCCGCCCGGTCCAGCTGTCCGGCGGCCGCCAACGCTTCTCTTATCTCCGCCAGACCCCGGCCCGCCTTCATCAGCACCTTGCCTCCGGGCTGGGCCACCAGCGGGGCCACCGGCCCCTTGCCCACCGGAATGACCTGGAGGGGGGAGCCCCAGCTCACCAGGGTGGCGTTCAGCCTTGCCGCCGCCGCGCAGAAGCTGGGCACGCCGGGCACCATGACGGTCTCATACCCCCGCTTTTTCAGGATGGCCATGAGATACCCCCAGGTGGCGTAGATGGACACGTCCCCCAAATTGAGCATGGCCACGTCCTCTCCGCCGTCCAGATGGGCCTGGATCGCGTCCGCCGCTTTCTCATGGGCGGCGCGGAGCAGGGCCTTGTCCCGCTCCATGGTGAAATACAGGGGCAGAATGGTCTTGCCCGTCAGGTCTACCGCCCCCCGGACGATGTCCAGGGCCAATGTCTCGCCGCTCTTGGTCTGGGGCGCGGCGATGACGGGGCACCGTTCCAGAATATGTACCGCTTTCAGGGTGATGAGCTCCGGGTCCCCGGGGCCCACCCCCACGCCGCAGCAAACGCCTTTCTTCACTTCCATCCCTCCAAAATCTCCTTTGCCTGCTTTGTCTGGCCCAGGGGGCCGTATACGTTGGAAAACATCACCGCGCCGATTTGATAGGCCCCCGCCGCCCGCCGCTCCAGGTGGAGCTGAATGGCCTCCAGCAGGCTGGCCGTCACCGCCTCCCGCAGTCCGGCCCGGTCCAGCAGCCCGATGCAGGCGTCGGTGGTGGCGGCGTTCATCAGCTCCCGGCACAGTTCGGCATTGGCCCCGCACAGGGCGGCGTGGGCGCAGAACAGCTCCATCCGGCAGTCGGCGTACTTGGAATGGGTGTTCATGATCCCGCCAGCTGCCTTTACCAGCTTGCCCGCGTGGCCCACCAGCACCACCCGCTGAAACCCCTGGGCGGCGGCGATGTCCAGGGCCTCCCCCAGGAAGTTGGAGCATTTCACCACCGGCACCCCCAGGCCGTCCAGCCCTGTGGCCCGCAAAAAATCCTCCCCGTAGTTGCCGGGGGTCAAGATCAGGTCCTTGGACTCCACCGCCGCCTGCCGCATCTGGACGGCTACGGTGTCCACAATGGCCTGTTCGCTCATGGGCTCCACTACGCCGGAGGTGCCCAGGATGGACAGCCCTCCCACCACCCCCATCACCGGGTTGAAGGTCTTGGCCGCCCGCTCCGCCCCGCCGGGGATGGAGATGATAACCTCCAGTCCGCCGCCATAGCCCAGCCTGACGCAGGCCCGCTCCACCTGCTCCCGGATCATCCGCCGGGGCACCTGGTTGATGGCGGCCTCGCCCACCGGCTGGTCCAGGCCGGGCTTGGTCACCCGGCCCACCCCCTTGCCGCCGTCGACGCGCACCCCGGGGGCCTCTGTTTTCCGCACCGCCGCCCACACCAGCATCCCGTCCGTCACGTCGTAGTCGTCCCCGGCGTCTTTTTGGACCGCGCACCGGGCGGTCCCGCCCTCCAACTCCGCTCCCGCCAGGGCAGTGCTGACCCCCAGCCCCTTGGGGGTGGTCAGAGAGACCGTGTCCGGGGCCCGCCCCGTCAGCAGCAGCTCCGCCGCCGCCCCCGCCGCCAGCGCCGCGCAGGTGCCCGTGGTGTAGCCGCAGCGCAGCATGGTCCGACCGCTGCGCATATAGTGTTCAAAATTCCCCGTAACCGCTCCCTCCCCTGTTTGAAAACAAAAAAGCGCCCCTGCTGAAGCAGGAACGCACTGAATCCCGGCACGGCGGGGACAGTCAAATCGAGATGCTTCCGGTTTCGGCAGAAAAACCAGACTGCCATGTATCTGACTTATCCCCTCACGGAGGCATCACAGTGACCGACTCGCAGGGACTCTCACCCTATTCCATGGACCGCCGGAGCGGTTTGCAGCTGGCACATTATCAAATTGGTCATATTGTACCATACAACCAGACCGCTGTAAAGAGAGACTGTGGAATTTTTCATATTTTGGCGAAAAACGGCAGCCACAACACTCTTTTCAAATTTCACCGCTCCCCTTGACAAGCCCGGAGGGACCTGTATAATCGGACACAGATAGACAGAAAATTTCATGGAAATGAGGGCAGAACGGATGAAACTGGCTATATTTGCCTACAGCCGCCAGGGACGGGAGACTGCGGGACGGGTGCAAACCTGCCTGTGTGTACCAGGTGATGAATTTCGATGCTATGCCCCGGAAAAGCACGCAGGCGGGGAATTTTTGCCCATCCTCGGCCCCTGTACCCAGTTTACCGCGCCGGTATTCGCCTGGGCAGACGCCCTGGTGTTTGTGGGAGCGGTCGGCATTGCCGTCAGGTCCATCGCCCCCTACGTCAAAGACAAACGTACAGATCCCGCAGTGCTCAGCGTCGACGAGCTGGGGCGGTTCGTCATTCCCCTCTTATCCGGGCACATCGGCGGGGCCAACGCCCTGGCCCACAGGCTCGCGGCGGCATTGGGGGCTGTTCCGGTGGTGACCACCGCCACCGACATCAACCATAAATTCTCCGTGGACGACTGGGCCGCCCGGAATGGTCTGGCCATCACCGACATGTCCATAGCAAAGGCCGTCTCCGCCGCCATTTTGGAGCGAACGGTGCCCCTGTGCTGTGACTTTCCCATAGCCGGAGCGCTGCCCCCCGGTACGGCGGCAGGGACGGACGGCCCTCTGGGGGTGTGTATCTCCTGGCGGAACCGGCTTCCCTTTCCCGCCACGCTTTTGCTGGTCCCTCCAGTGCTCCATCTGGGGCTGGGCTGCCGCCGGGGGGTGAGCCTGGAACAGGTCGGCGCAGCGGTGGAGCAAGTGCTTGCGGACCATCATATCCGCCGGGAAGCCGTCAAATGCGCAGCCTCTATCGACCTGAAGCAGAATGAATCCGGTCTGCTGGAGTACTGCGCACAACAGGGGTGGCCTCTGGAATTTTATTCCGCCCAGGCCCTGGCGGCGCTGGAGGGAAATTTCACGCCGTCAGAGCGGGTGTTTCGGGTCACTGGCGTGGACAACGTGTGCGAACGGGCCGCCATGATGGGAGCTGTGCGCCTGGTCGTACCCAAAACCGCCCTCAACGGCGTCACTGTGGCGGTGGCGGAGGAGCGCTGGGAAGCCCGGTTCTGACCGCTTCCCTCTGCTGGATAATGGCATTCCGCCGCGCTCTGGGGCTGACCGCCGCCAGCTCATGGGTCAAATAGTCCGGCTGGAGCCGCTCCACAATGGACGCCGCCTCCGGCGCGGTCCACGGCTGATGGCAGTCAATCTTCTGGATGTGCCGATAATTGACACCGTATTGCTCCAGACAGTCCCGGGGCAGGCCGGACGGCACAGCGCCGGTATGCCCGCGCACGTACGCTCCGCTGAGTGACTGGTGCAGGTGCACGCCCCGGATATAGCGGCACAGGCTGCCGTGGGCATCCAGCATCCGGTGTATGTAGGCTACGCCCTCCTGCTGGCTGACCAAATCTGTGTTGGTATTCATCAGATGTCCGGTATCCAGCATGATCCCCTTGCCGGGGCTGCGTATTCCCTCCAGGAGCCGCCCTGTCAAATCCGGGTCCGTCATGGTCAGCCCCGGCCACCATAAATTCTCCAACAGAAAATCCAGGCCGGCCCCTTCTTTCCCCAGCAACGCGTTTACCACCTCCGCCGCCGCGTCAATCACCTCTTCCGAACTATGCCGCCAGCGATAGGTGTACCCCTCTTCAATGGACACGTCGGACACGTGGAACACTACATACTTGGCCCCCAGTTCCTGTGCCCGCGCCAAGTCCGCACGGTAAGTCTCCATCAAAAATTCCGCTCCCAGCCCGCCGTAAAACCGCCGGGCCTCCTCCAAACTTCCGTACTTCTCCCGCAGCATCCGCCCGTCCTCCCGGTAGAGGTCCAGCCAGTCGGTGAAAAAGGTCAGGTGGTAGCCCACCGCCAGTTCCCGCGGAAAGTCCTCCGGAACGGGTTCCTGGGCCCAAATGGCCTCCACGCCCTGACAGCCCATTTCCTCTAGTTCCGCTTTCAGCCTCTCTCCTCCGCCGTACTCCTCCAGCACCCCGGCGGACAGAGGCAGCGGCATCAGCTCATACACCTGCCCATCCTCCCGTCACATGGTTTTGTCAAATGCTCTATGCAGCGCTATTGCAGCGCGTCCAGTTTTCCATGCTTTTTCAGCCCAGCTACCACCCAGCGCCGGACCAGATCGTAAATGACCGCGAACACCGGGACCCCCGCCAGAATGCCCACAAAGCCAAACATCCCTTGAAACAATGTGATGGCAAACAGCACCCAGAATCCTGTGAGTCCCACGCTTCCCGCCAGCAGCTTCGGCCCCAGCACATTGCCGTCAAATTGCTGTAAAATGACGATGAAAATCAGAAATATCAGGCAATTCCTCGGGCTGGAAATAAAAATCAGCAGAGCGGCGGGCACCGCGCCGATAAACGGTCCAAAGTAGGGAATCACATTGGTTACGCCGATGATGACACTGATGAGCACTGCGTTTTGAAACCCCGCCACCACAGTCATTACCATACAAAACACATAACAGATCAGCCCCACAATGGCGCTGTCCAGAATTTTTCCGCCGAAAAAACCCACAAAAGTGCTGTCGATAAAGGTGAATTCTTTCAACAGGCCCTCTGCCCTCTCCGGCTTGAACATGGCGTAAACCAGAGCCCTGCCGTGCTTGGCGAAGGTCTTGCGGGCCGCCAGCAGATAAATGCAGATGATGATGCCCAGCACAATATTTTTCAACACCGTGAGCACCGAACCCACTGTGGTGACCACACCGTCCATCATCCCCTGCATGGTGGGCAGCAGGTCGGTGGTAGCCCAGTTTTGCAGCCAATTTTCCACGCTGGCAAAGGCGTTGTTCACATAATTTTGCAGAACCTCATTGCCCTCCAGATGAGCCAGCACCCATTTGGCAAATTCCTCCGCCTTGGGGGGCACCGCCACCGCCAGGGCGATGATACTCTCCACCATCTCAGGGATCACCATGCTCAGCAGCAGATAGAGCACCAGCGCGCTCAGCAGCAGCACTGCCGCAACCGCCAAAATATTCGCCCGCTTTTTATACCGCTCCGGCAAAACTCCTTGTATTTTTCCCTCAAGAAAATTACAAGGAGTTTTCAGCAGGTAGGCCATCACTCCGCCGTAGATGAAGGGCGTGAGCACCCCCAGCAGCCATCGCAGGCTCTCCCGCAGCTGGTCCAGCCGCTGAATGCAGAAAAACAGCAAAATGGCCAGCGCCAGCGAGAGAAACCCCGTCAAGGACTGGAAAAATATTTTCTTTAAAAATTCTTTGTTCATATGCCGCCGCCCTTCCCTATGGATGATGCTTCTATCTTACATCAAGCGAGGTGTCCTTTTCAAGCTAATTTCTCTCCATTTCCACATTTTCCGGGCCCCGCGCAAAAAACCACCGGCTGATTGCTCAGCCGGTGATTTTTTTAAGCTTTTCGCCGCTTTTCAGCGGTTGCTCAGCGCATGTTCAGGAAGCGCTGGCAGTAGTTCATCAGCATCTGCGCGGCCTCGTAGCGGCTGGCGGTGCCTCTGGGCATCAGGCTGTTGCCGGAGCCATTGACCACGCCGTTGCCCACGGCCCACTGCATGGGAGCCACGGCATAGGAGGACACAAGCCCGCTGTCCACGAATCCAGCCAAGCTGCTGGAGCCGCTGGAGGAACCGCGGCGGTAGTTGTTGTAGCGGTACAGAATGCTGGCCAAATCCTGGCGGCTGATGTCCGTCTTGGGATAGAAGTTGTTCCCGGTGCCGCCGGTGACAATGTTGTTGGTGCTGGCCCAGTTCACGGCTGCGGCGTAGTAAGCGGTGGGAGCCACGTCGTTAAACTTGCTGTAGGTGGAGGAATAGGGCTCTCCGGACAGCCGGTACAGAATCAGAACCAGGTCGGCGCGGGAGATATTGGTGGTGCCCGCGAAAATCACGCTGGAGCCCGCACCCTTCATCAGGCCGTTGCGGTACACGAAGCCCACCGCGTTATTGGCCCAGTGGCTGGGCGCAACGTCGATAAAGGGATGGGCGCTGGCGGTAAAGCTGGGCGTAACGGTGACGGAGGTGGCGTTGGTAGGCGCCACGAAGGTGTAGGTGTTCTCAGCGATGCGGGACACGCTGACGCTGGAGCCGGTGTTGGTCACGGCGGTCACGCCTGCGGTGGCGTAGCCGCTGTTGGGCCGGGTGGTGACGGTGACGGTGGTGCCGCCCTTGACCTTACCGCCGGTGGCGTTGGTGGAAGCGGAACCGTTGGCAGCGCTGGCCACGTTGATGGCCACGTCGCCGTTGACGGCAAAGGCCGGGGTCACGGTGATGCTGGTGACGCCCTCGGGCACCTTGAAGGTGTAGCGGTTGGTGGCGGTGCTGGTGTAGGCCACGGTGGAACCCGTATTGGTACGGATGGTCAGACCGCTGGTGCCGTAGCCCGCCTTGGGGCTGGTGGTGACGGTGATCGTCTCGCCCGGGTTGGCCTTGGAGGCGCTCAACCCGGCGCTGCCGTTGGTGGCGGCGACGGTGCTGATGGTTACGCTCTTCTCGGTGGGCTTAACATTGTTGTCTCTCAGCAGCTGGACGGTGTAGAGTCCGCCGTCGTTCTGCCAGCTCACGGTGTCGGAGGTGTTGGAAACCTTGATCCCGTCGGGACCCTTCGCATCTACCTTGAAGGTCCGGGCCACGCCGGTAACGTTGATGGTGCGGTTCCCCTTATACGCGGCGTCCACTATGATCTTATCAGTGTTTTCCGCGTCGTCCACCGCAGCCTGGAGTGCGTCATAGGTTCCGCGAGAGTTATCGTCCTTATCCTTCAGATCAATCAGCGGCGCGACCTTATTGATCACGATGGTGCCGAAACCGCTGCCGCTGTTGGCGGCGTGGGTGATGGCGAAGCTCAAGTTAGCCGAAGCCGGAGCAGCTGCCGCTGCCCCAGTCACATCATAAGCATAGGTGGCGTTCTGGTGGGCATAGCCAGCAGTACTGAAGCCGGTCTGGAAAGCATCCTGCACAGGAAGCACCACATCGACCTCACCCATCTCGCCGGAGAGCACACCCATCGTGCGGCCCGCCTGCACCACAATGGGGTCCTTGCCGGTCGCACGAACCTCAATGCGGTAATACGGCTCCATGGTGGCAGTCATCAAACCGCTGTTGTCAATGCTGGTGACATTCACGTTCAGATAGGGCACGATGTATACATCATAATAGCCGGTGGCCTGGCGCTGCTCCTCCGTGGGAGTGCCGGTATTGCCATCATTGCGCCACGCGGTGTTTTGGGCGCTGGTACGCCAGCTGACAATATTAGCGTCCGTGATACCAGCAATTGCGCGGCCAAAAGCCTCGCTCACCGCGTTGCTGTCACTGAAGTCAAAGCTGGCTGCAGCAGTGGAGGACATGTCCTTCCCCAGCTGCTCCCGGAACAGAACGGTGCCGGGAACACTGGTGGCCACACTGGTGACAATCTCACCAGTACCGATGTTCAGCTTTTCCACCTGACGGCGCAGGCCGCTGCCGTCCAGGGTATACTTTACACTGCCGTTGACCACCTGAAGCGCAAGGCCGTTGTCAACCACATTCAGCACATCAGGGTTAGGCTTGCTGGAGAAATTGGTCACAGTGCCGTTCCAGCCCACGCTGATTTCTACCTTATCGCCGTTGTCGGTGGTAAGAATCAGAGGAATTGTGGCGGTGCCCTTCTCCGTCACATTGCCGGACAGCTTGATGGTGTTGCCGCTGAGGATGGCAGTGACGCCGGGATTCAGGTTTCCACTTGTCTTCACCGCCACATTGGTCAGCTTGGTCAGGCTGTAGTTACCCTCCTGGGCGTTAAAGGTGGCGTCACCGCTGGTCATATACGTCGCGCCGCCGTTACGCTGAATATTCTCGTCGGCTTCCAGCGTCCACACGCCCACCTGGCGGTTGTTCACCCAAGTGGGGAGGGTAAAGGTCTGCGCCTTACCATCCTTAAAACCGATTTCCAGCACGACATTATCCTTGCCAGTGCTGTCCTTGCCATCCACAAGCTTAAAAGATGCCGCATTACCAGTCGAAGCATCGTACACAGGGGTCACGACAAACTTAGTTTTATCCGCCGCCTTCTGATAAGCCGCCACCAGATTGTTCATATCTGTAGCGGTGTTGCCGTAATAGACATATTTCGCTTTGACTCCGGTATTCGTGTTTTCCACCTGGAACTGAAGGGAGTTGTCCAGATAGTCCACCTTCACCGCATTACCGAAACCGCCGCCCTTTACCAGAGCGCTGCCGTTTTCGATGGTGCCGTCGGTGGTATCTCCCAGCCGCGCGAAATAGTTGGTGTCGCTGGCGGGAATCTCGACGCTTACCGTATGTTCATTATTAGTGGCCGCATCAATCACGCCGGTGGTGATATCGGTGCCGGTGACCTTCATCGTCACCGCGCCAAAACCCGTCCCACCCAGAGTGACATTTCCGGCGTCGCCGCCGTTGCCGGCCAGGGTCAATTCACCGTTATTCAACGTAACGTTACCGATATCGCTGCTGGTCACCGTGATCTTGGCGTTTTTGAACCCAGTAGTACCAACCCTCGCGTTGCCGGAGACATTCACGGTATATCCCTTGGTCAGCTGCTCATCCCAGTTTCGGGGCGCACCAAGCTCCGTCACATTGCCGCCCACAATCTTTACGTCAGGGGCGGCAAGGCTGCCCTTCTGAGCCTCAGTAAGTGCGGAAGGCTCATTAACGCCGCCCACCGCGAGAGCACTCTGAATATTGCAGGAGGTCGCGCTGAAATACGTACTGTAGCCGGTCAGCTCAGCGCCGCCGGTGAAGGTGGTGTTATAGGCCGTGACCTTGCCGCCGGAGGGGCTGGTCAGGGTAAACTTGCCAGTAACCTTGCCGCTGCCGGTCTGGCTTCCGAAGTTAGCCACGCCGCCCGCATTGGTTTGGGTCATAGTCACCGCACCGCTAAACGAAAAGACGCCCCGGGTGCCGGTAGTCATCGCGTTCAGCGCAAGGCCAGAGGCTCCATCCATTGTAACCGCGCCAGTAATGGTAGTGACCACGCTGGTTCCCTTGGTGGAGGGGTTCAGGGTCAGGGTACTGTTGCTGCCGTCCAGGTCCACCGCGCCGGTGACCTGACCGCCGTTCAGAGTAACCTTCTGGGCGTAGTTCACATTGGTCCCTGGATCACCCACACCATCGAGGGCAATGCTTCCCACGGATACGTCGTTGACGTTAACGGTGATGGAACCACTCTTTGTCGCAGCAACAGACCTGCCCGCTGATTTAACTGCGCTGGTCGCGGCGGTAACGCTGCTATCGCACAGGGTGAGAGTATGGTTGCCGTTAGCGAACTTCCAGTCAACGTTGCTGGCGTTGTGTCCGTTCACATCAACAGTCGTCGACCTGCTCACCCAAAGATCGCCGCTGTCAGTGGCATCACCCAGCAGCTTGATGTACGTCTGGTTCGCGCCCATGGCGTTGGCAATGTTGTCGAACCATTTTCCGCTGTTGCCGCTGCTGGCGACGACGCCGGTAGTGACCACAGTGTCGGTATTGGTCTCGTACCAGCCCGCGCTACTAATCGTCACTTTTTGTCCCGCCATGGTGATAGTCTGGCCTAAAGTATAGTAGGACACACTGGTCACGCCGGAAACTGGCGCCGCGAACGCCGAAACGGGCAGCAATGTCAGCACCATGGCCAGGGCCAAAGCCGCCGACAAAAGTCGTTTCTTCATGTTTCTTTCCTCCTGTTCTGATTTGAATCGTGCGGAATTTTTGCTGGGGTGCGCCAAATTCTGGCTCGTTTTCTCCCCTTTCGGGCGGTGGCCGGGCATACGGCCCTCCTTCCATCGGAATGATTGGCTGACGCCTCCGACGCCACAGTTATACGCCTACTATTATACTCTATCGGCAAAATTTTGCAAGGCTTAACCGAAATTTTTTGGAAAAAAACATGGAAGAACCGGCAGGATCTGCCAGCCCTTGCGTTCCCCGCCGCAATGTGGTATACTATTTTCGCACCTTATTTATGAAAGGAGGCCCAAACAATGCCCAGCGAAAATGAAATGAAGCGCATGGACTTGGCAATGCTGTACGAACTGCGGCTGATCCTTAACGGGAGCGACAAGGAAACTTACACCAAGGCGGAACTGATGGAACTGTTAGACCAGATCGCTATTACGAAAAAATGAAAGGGGCCGGTTGTCCGGCCCTTTTCTTTTGGGGAGGCACATACATGGACTACGACACGTTACTATCCGGCTGCTGCGAGGTGGGCCGGAGGCTTTTGGAATACGGCGCGGAGATTCAGCGGGCTGAGGACACGGTCCGGCGGCTGCTGGCGGCCTACGGCCTGGAGGGGGAGATATTCGCCATCCCCAACTGCGTCATCGCCAGCGCCCACTGCCCCGACGGCCGGGAGCGCACGGTGATGCGCCGGGTGCCTCCCTCCTCGGTGGACATCGAGGGCATCGAGCGGCTCAACGATCTGTCCCGGCGGCTGTGCGCCGCCCCGCCGGAGGACCCAGGGGAAATCTTCCGCCGCTGCCGTGAGACACAGGAGTCCACGCCCCGCTATCCTCTTGCGCTGTGGCTGCTGGGCTACTTCGTGGGGGCCTTTTTTTTCGCGCTGTTTTTCTCCGGCGGCTGGGCGGAGGCGGCCTCGGCAGGGCTGGCGGGGCTGGCCTGCGGCGGGTGCCTCATGACGCTGGACCGGGCGGGAGCCAACCCGTTTATCGCCACGCTGGCCTCCGCCTTCGTGCTGGGGTGCGCCGCCTACGGCCTGGGGGCGCTGGGTGCGCCCATCAGCCTGGAAATTACGGTGGCGGGGGCCATCATGGTTCTGGTACCCGGTCTGGTGTTCACCAATTTTATGAGCGACCTGCTCACCGGAGACATGGTGGCGGGACTGGCCACCTTTGCCCGGGCGGTGCTTTCGGCGGGAGCCATCGCCCTGGGCGCCGGAACGGCCATGGCGATGTTCCGGGGGCTGGAGCCCGTCCATACCGGCGCGGCGGAGTACAGTCCCGCCCTGTACTGCGCATTCGCCTTTGTGGCCTGCCTGGGGTTCTGCGCGCCTTTCAATGTCCACGGACGGCTGGGGGCGGCCCTGTGCTGCCTGGGCGGGTCGCTGGGCTGGGCGGTGTACCTGGGGGCCATGGCGCTATGCTCCAACCCCTATGCCTCCAGCCTTGCCGCCGCAGTGGCGGTGGCGGCCTATTCCGAGTGGATGGCCCGGCGGCGGCGGTGCCCCGCCACGTCCTATCTGGTCATAGCCATGTTCCCGTTGGTGCCGGGGCTGACCATCTATCAGGCCATGGACCACGGCCTTCGGGGGGACACGGAGCTGTTTTTGGAAACCTTTTTCCGCACCATGGGCATCGCCGTATGCCTGGCGCTGGGGCTGCTGCTGGTATCGGCGGCGCTGGGGCTGAACCGGAAGCGCCGGGGCGGATGAGGCTGTTACAATTTCGATACCGGTTCGTAACTCTTTATTTCTTGACCTTCCCAAAGGACCATGTTAACATAACACGGAAGTCAAATAGAAGGAGTCAAGATCGAAAATGCACTGGAAGAATCCGTTCCTCATTTTGTGTGTCCTGGCGCTGGCCCTGCTGGCCGGCTGCGGAACTACCACAGGCCACTATGTGCCCACGCCCGGACCCACCGCCACCCCTCCCGCAGCCTCTGCGTCCCCAGCTCCGCCCTCGCCCACACCGGAACCCACCCCTGCGCCCGAGCCCTCCCCCACGGAGGAGCCGATGGAGCTTTACCAATTCGGCACGCCGCTGGAGGAAAGCGACCCGGTGGAGGACGACAGTTTTTTTGATAAGAGCGTGTTCCTGGGGGACTCCCGCACGGAAGGCCTTGAGCTTTTCAGCGGCCTGAAGCATGGGGATTTCTACTGGGCCCGGGGCATGACGGTATTCCGGGCGGACAGCGAGGACTACCGGGTGTTTGAGGTCGACGGCAAAAAATACAACATGGCGGAGGTTCTGGCCCTGAAGCAATACGAAAATGTGTACATCATGCTGGGCGTGAACGAGCTGGGCTATCCCGCCGAGAGCTATGAAAGCGGTCTGGGAAAGCTGATGGACAAGATTATCCAGCTTCAGCCCAACGCAGTGGTCTATCTTCAGGTCATGCCTCCGCTGAATGACGCCATGTGCCGCCAAAACAAGCTGGCTTCCTACATTAACAACGCCAATCTGAGCAAATTCAACGAGGCCATCATCCGGGTGGCGGCGGACAAACAGGTGGTACTGCTGAATACCGCCCAGGCGTATGCCGGGGCGGACGGCCAGCTCCCGGCGGAGCTGGCCAACGACGGATGCCATTTCGCTTACGAGGGCTACGTCCGTTGGGCCAACTATCTGCGCACTCATGTTATGGACCGGGCGCGGTATTTTGCCAACCGAGCGATGGTGGGATAATAGGGAGAAAAACGGACGGTCGGGAACTCCCGGCCGTCCGTTTTTAAAAAATGTTCAGGAACCTGTGATAATACGCTCCCTTCAATCGTTATATGGGCGTAGCTACAAAACAAGAAGCACAAGCAGACGCGGCGCGACAACAGCGCGGCGGCGAAAGGAGGTGTGCCGGCAATGGACACAGAGCGATTGACGGAGCTCTTCCGTAAATACGGCGACGATGTGTTCCGGCTGGCCTACAGCTATCTGGGCAGCCGCGCCGACGGAGAGGACGTTTGCCAGAGCGTATTTCTCAAACTTGCGGAGGGCAAAACGGTCCTCCTGCCGGGACGTGAGAAGAGCTGGCTGCTCACCTGTGCCGCCAACCTGTGTAAAAGCCAGCTGAGATCCTTCTGGCGGCGGAACGTGGGGGAGCTGGATGAAAGCGTCCCCTTTCAGGACGGCCCGGATCGGGCGGTGTGGGATGCGGTGATGGCCCTGCCCCACAAGTATCGGGCGGTGGTCCACCTTTACTACTGGGAGGGCTACGACCAGGGGGAGATCGGGGAGATCCTGCATCTATCCCGCACGGCGGTCCAGACGCGCATGTCCCGGGCCCGGGACATGCTGAGAAAGGAGCTGAGCGACGATGAACAACTATTGGCACATGATGGAGCAGGTCACGCTGAGTGACCGGAAAAAGGAGGAAATTATGAATATGTTGGAGAATAAAGAAACTCAGAAGCGGCGTATGCCCCGCGTGAAGGTGATGGTGCTGGCGGCGGCGCTGGCGGTGGGGTGCGTGCTGTCCATCGCGGCGGGCTTGCCCACCCAGGTGTATAACTTCATGAGCGGCGGCACGATGGTCGATATGCCCGGAAGCAACTATTCGGAATTTACGATGCCCGCGGGCAGTCCCCTCACCTTGGAGAACGGCCGCATCTGGCTCACCGCCAACGGTGAGAAGCTGGACATCACCGACAAGATGGACGAGAACACCCCCTATATCCAGGAGCACACAGACCCCGCCACCGGGAACAAAGGCTACTTCGTCGCGGGCGGCACCCCTGAAAGATTCGGCTGGGCCGAGTTCCCCGTGGCCGATGGCGCTGTTTCGGCGGTCTCGGGCAGCAGCTATGAGGACTGGTGGTACACGATGCCCGACGGCTCTGAGATCATCCTCAACGACCTTCCCATTGAGGAGCAGATGAAGCTGTCGGAGGAGAACGGCGGCGGCCTCATGTTTACCACCGTCAGGCGCCCCTGGTTCCAGGCCGCGCTGGACCAGCTGAACCTGGAGTTTTGACGCCGCTCCTCTCAAATACAAGGACCCCGCCCGGAACGATCCGGGCGGGGCATCTTTTATACGATCTCCCTCTTTGGCCAATACAATCCCCGGACGAAAACCGCCCGCTCACCCCCCAATGCTCTTTGCGCACACTGGAAATTTTTTCGGCCAAAGGGATTGACAAATTCGGTCTATTTTGGTAGACTCTTTTTGCTGTCGATAATCATAGACCAAAAGGAGGCGTTCCAAATGGACAATTTGAGGCTTGCCGAAGGGGAATACCGCTTCGCCTGTATCGTATGGGACAACGAACCCCTGCCCTCCGGGCGGTTGGTGGAGTTGTCGCTGGAGCGGCTGGGCTGGAAAAAATCCACCACCTACACCGTACTGAAAAAGCTGGTGGACCGGGGAATTCTCCGCAACGAAAACACGGTGGTCACCGCCGCCGTTCCTAAAGACAGTGTACTGCGTGAGGAGAGCAGGGCGGTGGTGGAGCGCACTTTTGGCGGCTCTCTGCCCTCTTTCCTGGCCCATTTTATGGGCGGACGCACCATCTCCGACGCCGAGGCGGATGAGTTGAAAGCGGTCATCGACCGTTTCCGGGAGGGCGCACCCAGGGACTGACCGGCCCCTCCCGGTTACGGTCAGTGAGTGCCCAGCCCCTTCAGGGCCTGGAGGGTGCCGTCCAGGTTTTCCTTGTGCCAGTTCTTATACCCGCCCACGTACTGGGTGGCGTGGAGTCCCGTGGTGCGGAAATCGCTCAGCGCCGCCTGCTGGGTGGTCAGGCGGATCTCGTCGTCATCCGTCCGAATGGTGATAAGCGTATTGAGCAGGTCCTCCCCCAGCTCTACCGATTGGATCTTCTCATAGGGAAGGACCAGGGATACATCCTTGCGCAGGCTGGCCCACATGGGGTCAAAGGGGAGAAGGATCAGCTCGTTTTTGCACATCTGGAGCACGCACATATCGCACTCCACAAAAGACTTCAAGAACGAGACGATCTTTTCACTGAGGTTGTCCGGGGCGGGCCTGACGATGATGCAGCGGCCCTCCAGGGGCTCATATCCGGCCTCCTGGGCAAATTGTTTGATTTTGTTTTCATGTGCCATGGTGCAGTACCTCCCATCAGAGTGTTCAGTGTTGGCTTTTGGATACGGACAGGCGGGACGAATTCGTGTTTTCCGAATTGGATGGATTCGTTCAGTCCACAGGGGTGACGATGGGCTTGCCGTCGGCGTTCACCAGCACGGTCATCCCCGTGCCGCTTGCCTTATTGTGAGAGCCCAGCACATAATTCACGCCGGTTTCCGTATCGACGACGACTTTCATCACATTGACGATGCCTTGGTTATAGACCTCCACAAAGCGCTCCTTTGCCATTGCGTTTCCTCCTTTCTCATCCCGCTTGTCCGCGAAAAGGAGCATACCACGGTCCCGGACTCTCGTGGGTAAGATTTCCTGAACGGTCAAAAACCTTCCTGAATGGCAAAAAAGCCGGGAGAGGGTCCTATGGACTCTCTCCCAGCTTCTGTTTCAACGCCGCTTTCCCGGCCCGGGACAGCAGGCAGGTCCGGCCCCCCACCCGGACCCTGTTTCCCTTCCAATCCGCCGCCTCGATCTTGTCCCAGGCCGCCAGATAGGCCCGGTGGACCCGGACGAACCGCCCGCCCAGCTCCTGTTCCAGCTGGTTCAGGCTGCCCACAAAGTCCAGGCGGCTGTCCGCCGTGTGGAGAAACACGTGGTGGGCCCTGGGGGCGGTCTCAAAAAACAGAATGTCCGCCAGGGGCACGTGGCGGGTCTCCTCCCCCGCCCGCAGGGAGAATACCTCCGCCGGGTCCCGGCGCTCGTCCAGCAGCCGGGCGTGGACCGCCTCCAGGCACCGGGCGGCGGAGGGGCCGATCCGGTCCGGCTCCTTCACGATGTAGTCGAAGGCCTCCAAGTGGTACTGAAAGGTTTTCCAGGCCAAGTCGCCGTAGCTGGTGATGTACACCAGGGTGCCGTGGGGGTCCCGCCGCCGCAGCTCCCGGCCCAGGGTGAAGCCGTCCCAGGCCCCGTCCTTCAAATCCACGTCCAGGAAATAGACGTTCCGGCGGCTGTCTCCCAGGGCGTCCAGAAGGGCCTGGGCCGCAGGGACGGCGCAGGCCACCTCCATGTCGTAGTTCTCCATGAAAATCTTCCACTCCAGGGCGGTTTTGACCTGGTGGAGGACGGCCTCCTCGTCATCGCACAGGTAAATTTGAATCATGGCTTCCCCTCCACCTGCAGCTCCTGGACAAACACGCCGTCCGCCCAGCTGGTGGAGGCGGAGGCGTTGGGATATTGGGCCAGAATCCGCTGATAGCCGGGCAGGCCCAGCCCCCGGCCCTCCCCCTTGGTGGAGCCGCCCTCCGCCCATAGGCGGTCCGGGTCGACGGCTCCAGCGTAGGGGTTGGACACCCGCAGGGACAGCGCGTCCCCCTGGGCCAGCAGGACCGTTTCCACCCAGGGAGTTCCCGTTTCCAGCGCCGCTTCCGCGGCGTTGTCCAGCAGGACGCCCAGGCAGCGCACAAAGTCCCACGGGTCCATGCCCACCCCCTCCACGGGGTAGAGGACCTCCAGCCGGCAGTCCACGCCCTGGTCCCCCATGGCCGCCAGCTTGGACAGCAGGAGGCTGCGCACCTGGGGAACGCGCAGGTTGCCGATCTGGGCGGAGGCCCGGATTTTTTCCCCAATGCTGCGGTCAAAGCCCGAGTCCAGCTCCGACAGGGCGGCCCGCAGCTGGTCCAGCTCTCCCGCGTCCGCCTGCTCCGACAGCCCCGCCAGCAGGTTTTTGTAGTCGTGGCGGAACCCCCGCACCTCCCGGCGGATGGCCTCCAGGTCCCGTTCGTAGAGCTGCTGCTGGGCAATAACATCCCGCTGGGCCTCCAGCTTCCGGGCGGCGTCCAGCTGCTGGGCCAGATAGATCACCAGCCCCGCCTCCAGCGCCGCCATCGCCAGCACAAGCCCGTAGTAGGGAATCAGATATTCCGGCTGAACCCCCATCAGCAAAATCAGAAAGGCCTCCATTGCCACCTCCAGGGCAAAGAGAAACAGAGCCGTCCGGCGCGGGCTGAAGCCCTCGTCCAGCAAAATGGAGAACCAGTGCCCGAAACGCAGCCGGTACAGCAGGAAGGCGGTGACCGGCGCTACAGCCAAATAGATGGCCGTCGCCACCGCGAACTGGATGTCGCTGTACAGGAGCAGAAGCTGGGACGAGCAGGAGGCGGCCACCTGGAACGCGCCCCCCATGCACGTGGCGGCGAAGGCCTTCCAGGTCCCGATCCGCAGCGCCCATCGGAGCCACAGGGTACACATCAGCAGGATGGCGCAGGAGCCCATGCAGTAGCGGATTATTCCGTGGCCGGGGAGGAGGGCGTACAGGCCCGCCCTCAGCAGGGTGGACGCCAGCGGAGAGAGCAGCAGGACGGGCAGCTTTTTCAGCATCCGCCACCCCGGTGTGTCCATGATGACAAACAGATAGACTGCCAAGGCGGCGTGGCCGGTCAAGTAATCTGCAAAAGCGGTCAAATGATCCTCCAGCGTTAACATGGCGTCTCCTCCTCGCATAAAATCCGGCTGAAACAATATACCACACCAGGGCCGGTTTGTCCACGGGAGAAGGCGTGGAACATACCCTGGACAGATGTAACTATGACAGGCCCCGCTTTCAGCCATTGGCACGGAAAGCGGAGCCTGTTTGACATCCTGTATTTTCAGCCGAAATTCCCGAAAGGCCGTGAGATTTTTTCGGCAGACAAGGCAAATTGATGAATTGCGTGTGTGAATTCAGGTTCTTATTTTACAAAATTTTTTCCCGGCGGATGGAGGCGTCCACCACTTCAAAATGGACCCGTACCGCCCGGGCGGCGGCATCGGCGTCGTGGACCGCCAAAGCATCCGCCAGCTGGCTGTGGGCGGCGTGCAGGGCTTGGGCCTGCCGCTCATCCTCCATAATGCGCACATACATAGTGCTGATAAAGTCGTTGAACGTGAACAGCATTGCACCGAACAGAGATTTGATAAGCCGGTTGCCCGAGGCCTCACACAACAGGCTGTGGTACTCCTGGTCGTAACGGGAGGCCCGCTGGGGGTTGGACTCCTCCCGCATGAGCCGCACCAGCTCCTTGAGCCGGGTCACCTGCCTGGGGAGGATGCGCTCGGCGGCCAGCCGGGCATTTTCCGCCTCCAGGCCACAGCGCAGCTGGCTGATCTGCAGGTAGTTGGTCTCTCCCAGCATAATCATCATGCGCAGGCTCTCCCGCAGATTCTGCTCGATGTCGCAGGTGACGAAGTTGCCCGCCCCCTGGGTGCTGGACACAAAGCCCATCAGTCCCAGGGTGCGGATGGCCTCCCGCACGGAATTGCGGCTGACGCCCAAGGTCTCGGCCAGCTCCCGTTCCGGAGGCAGTCGTTCCCCCCGCTTCAGAGAGCCCTGCCAGATCTCATTTTTAATGTGTTCAATGACCTTTTCATAGGCCCGCTCGTTTTTTTCTGCCATCGGACGCGTCTCCTTTTGAAAATTGTTAACATCATAACATTTTCCAGACTGACGCACAAGCGATTTTCTCCAATTCGGCAAAATAAGACTTTCAGGAATCAAAAAAGTAACCGGCGGCAAGGAGTTTCCTTGCCGCCGGCGGGGTTTGGAAGCGCTTGACGGGAGGGCCTGAAATGGCCGGACTCGTTACAGCATGTGGCAGACCTTACCGGGGTTGAGGATCATCTTGGGGTCGAAGACCTTCTTGATGCCCTCCATCAGGCCCATGTTGACGGGGCCCACCGCCTGGGCCAGGAACTTCACCTTGCCCAGGCCGATGCCGTGCTCGCCGGAGATCTGGCCGCCCAGCTCCACGGTCTTGCCGTAGATGCTGGTGAAGAACTGCTCCACCTGCTTTTCAAAGGCGTCCTTCTCCATGTCGTTGGAGCAGGTGTAGATGTGCAGGTTGCCGTCTCCGGCGTGGCCGAAGTACTTGACCTCGAAGTCGTACTTCCCGCCCTCGGCGGCCACGTAGTTCACATACTCGGCGATCTTGTTGACGGGCACCACCACGTCGCACTCGTCCAGCAGCTTGGTCTGCTCCTCGATGCCCTCCAGGAAGGAAGAGCGGGCGGCCCAGGTGTCCTTCAGCTTGGGGGCGGTGTCGGCCACCAGCACGTCCAGGGCCCCTTCCTCCACCAGCATCTCGGCGGCCTTCTCCACCAGGGGGTCCAGCTCATCCATGTTGTCGCCGTCGAAGGTCATGAGCAGGTAGGCCCCGGCCTCCACGCCGTCGATCTTCCGGGGGAAGACCTGCTTGCCCAGGTACTCCTCGGAGGAGATAAGGATCTCTTTCTCAAAGAACTCCAGGGCCTGGGGCTTCAGGTGGTTCATGAACACCTTGGGCACGGTGGAAATGCAGGCGTTCAGGTCCTCGAAGGGGGCCATGAGGCTGACGGTGGCCTTGGGGGCGGGGATGAGCTTGAGGGTCAGCTCGGTGATGATGGC
>ERZ808028.953-NODE-953-length-19594-cov-4.685966_pt1 | contig 19594 bp, 21 predicted proteins | sample MGYA00380184_ERZ808028 | MGnify/ENA primary metagenome ERZ808028 (study PRJEB31490, sample SAMN06133397) | mouse gut metagenome | isolation source: J8_1 | host: mice | place: China: Chengdu | collected 2015-05 ...
TGCGGCGCTCGCCTCTATCGATATACTGACGGAGAGGGGGTATGAGTTTGTGACGGTGGAGGAGATATTGTTTGAGTGATCTGTAAAATAACTATTCTGCCCGGGGACAAAGGGCACCCCTTGGTTATAAACAGCATGCCATTCATACGGGATCGCTGATATGTCGAGAATCAGTTTATGCCAATGGCCTTATGGAAGATCGGAATACACTCTATTTACCATTTTTGAAAAAATATTGATTTTGGAAAACAAATTGGATATACTATGTATGAGGTGATTTTTCGTGAAACTTATTGAGCGTAAGCAGTATTTAGAAAAAATGATTCGTGTAATTGGGACCCCTGATATAAAGGTAATTACTGGTGTTCGACGCAGCGGTAAGTCGAAATTGTTGGAAGCTTTTGAAGAATACGTCGAAACAGAGATTATTGATTCCAATATCATCCATATAAATTATAATCTGCCGGAATATGACAATTTACTTGAATATCGGCCTTTATATGATTATATTAATTCGAGATACATGAAAGGGAAGCAGAATTTTGTTTGTATTGACGAGGTACAGATGTGTGCCGGCTTTGAAAAGGCTATTAATGGCCTACATGCATCAGAAAAGTTTGATATATATATTACCGGTTCCAATGCATTTTTATTGAGTTCGGATCTTGCCACTCTTTTTACGGGAAGAACTTTTGATATTAGAGTATTTCCGTTCTCTTTCAGCGAGTATATGCAGTATTTTGATTACAATGATAAGTATGCCGCCATTGATAAATATATGTTAGAAGGCGGCATGTCAGGCTCGTATCTCTACAAAGATCAGGAGGAAAAGTACGATTATATTGCCGATGTGTTTGATACGCTTATTGTCAGAGATATTCGAAAAAAATATAAGATTCGTAATATACAGCTTATGGAGAGAATTGTTGACTTTTTGATGGACAATATCTCCAATTTGTCTTCTGCAAGAAGCATCACAAGTACATTGAGCGGTATCAGAGAAAAAGTAAATCATGTAACTGTCAGCTCATATATGCAATACCTTTGTAATGCATTTGCTTTCTATAAGATTCGGCGTTATGACATCAAAGGTAAAAAATATCTTTCAAGTAACGATAAATATTATTTAAGCGACCATACATTCCGCTATGCAAAGCTTGGGACGAAAAATATGGATTATGGAAGAATTCTTGAAAATATCGTTGCGATTGAACTATTGCGCAGAGGTTATGAAGTATATGTGGGGGTATTATACAAGAAAGAAATCGATTTTATTGCAATTAAGCGTAATGAAAAAATATATATACAAGTTTCTGATAATATCAGCGACGAAAAAACTTTTGAGCGTGAAGTATCTCCTTTATTACAGATCAAGGATGCCTACCCCAAAATGATTGTAGCCCGTACCCGTCACGATAGGTATCAGTATGAAGGTGTTCAAATCATTGATATTGCAGATTGGCTATTGGAGTAATTTTCAAAATCGTTAAGGCGACTTATTTTGTTCTGGGAGAGAAGACGGAAGCGTACCCGGAGATCATAGAGCAGATGCAGAAGGAGGGGCATATCATAGGAAACCATACCTACACACACATTCAGCTGCGGAGCGGCAACCGGGAGATGTTCCGGGAGGAGCTGAACATGACCAATCAGGCGATCAGCGGGATAACAGGGCAGGAGGTGCAGTATGTGCGGCCGCCTTACGGGACATGGGATAAGAAGCTGGAGGAGGAGCTGAACATGTTTCCGGTGCTCTGGAATGTTGATCCGAACGACTGGTGTACCGGGAATGCCGATAAAGTGACGAGAGCCATTGTGGACAAAGCGAAGGAAAACAGCACGATCCTGCTGCACGACTGTTACCAGAGCAGCGTGGATGCGGCGCTCGCCTCTATCGATATACTGACGGAGAGGGGGTATGAGTTTGTGACGGTGGAGGAGATATTGTTTGAGTAGGGGAAGTATCGTTTATGTCGATGAGGATAATACCTGGGATGGAAAATAGCGGCTGTCTTGTCGGAAACGTAAAAAAAATACGGATAAAGTGTAAAAAAAATGCAGGATAAAAGTTGTAATTTGCAAACAGGCGTGTATAATAAGAATATGTACTTTATATCGGCGGGAGGATAAACTTATGCTTCAAGAGTTTAAGGTTCGGAATTATAAAAATTTTCGAGATGAAGTTGTATTTTCTTTTAAGACATCAAAGAATTATGAGTTTAACAGACAACTTATAAAAGGAGATATCATCAAGGACTGTCTGATCGTAGGAGAAAACGCAAGCGGTAAGACGAACCTTGGGAATGCCATATTTGATATCATCAGGCATTTGACGGATAAAGCAAGAAAAAATGTAGTGTTGTATTCCAATTTATATAATGCGGATGCACCGGTGGAATTTGAATATACATTTGTTTTTGAAAAAAATACGCTGAAATATTGTTATGAGAAGAAAAATGTTGGTGCAGTCATATGGGAGCAGGTGTTCGTAAATGGCAAAAAGATCTTGGAGAACAGTCCGATAGAAGCAAAAGTCAGTTTGAGCGGAGCTGAGAAGCTGGATCTGGAAAAATGGGACAGGAGTATTTCCCTTGTGAAATACGTATATGCCAATACCGTTTTGGATAAAGAGGACGATGTATGCAGAACTTTTTATCAATTTATGCAGTTTGTCAATAATATGCTTTGGTTTAGCAGTACAGAGGGAAATTGGTATATGGGTTTCTCGAATATAGAGGGGAATCTGTTTGAAGCGATCGCTAAAAAAGAAGGCGCTGTGGAAAAGCTGCAGGATTTTCTGCAGGATCTGGGAATATCATATGATCTTTTGGTGAAGGACATCGGAGAAGGAAAAAGTGTATATTGCAGAATGGGAGAGAAGGAAGTAAAACTGTCTTCCCTGGTATCAAGCGGCACCAGATCCCTCATCTTCTTTTTCTTCTGGTATATTCAGATGGAAGCGTGTTCTTTTATTTACGTGGACGAGTTTGATGCGTTTTACCATACAGATCTGGCAAAAGAAGTGGTCAGGAAAATTATTGAATTACCAAATGTACAAGCTGTCATAACGTCTCATAATACGGATCTGATGTCGAATGATCTGCTGCGGCCGGACTGTATTTTTAAATTGGAGGATAACAGGGTCCGGTCATTCTCGGAATTGACGGATAAGTCGTTGAGAGAAGCGCATAATCTACAGAAGATGTATAAAGCAGGAGCATTTAATGATTAAAGATAAACGAAAGAAAGTGGCGATAATTTATGAAGGGGAAAAGACGGAAGAAAATCTGTTTAAAAGTATCGGCAGCCACTTTTTTGAAAAGTGCGCGGATATTTTGATCGTGACACTGCCTGCGGCGGCTAATCTGTATATGTTGTGGGCAAAACTGTAGGAAGATAATTTTGAAACGGATGTGGTAAGTGTCCTAAAGGAGATGAACGATGATATTTCAAAGAGATTGGAGGGCGCGCAGACAGAGGACTTTTCGGAGATATATCTTTTCTTTGATTATGACGGGCATCAGGATAATATACCTAAAAAATTTGCCGGAAAAGATGTTTTGAAGGAAATGCTAATAACGTTTGATAATGAGACGGAGCTGGGAAAACTGTATATCTCCTACCCGATGGTTGAAGCGATTAAAGAGATATCAACAAAGAAGCAGGATTACAAAACCTTTTATCTGCCGCTTGAAGAATGTGCGGTTTATAAAGAGGCGGTTGGGGGAGCATCAGATTATGGTGATTTCCGCCATATTACAAAAAGAATGTGGCATATTGCATGTAATGCCAGCAGAAAGCGGGCATCTGTTATTGTCTCTTATAAAGAAGAGGGGGATTACCGGAATTTTATAGAAAATATGTCGCAGGAAAAAATATATGATGCCCAGAAGGATAAATTTATACATAAGAATCGGACAATAGGAATTTTGAGCTCAATACCTTTGTTTTTGATTGAATATTATGATGAAAGTTTCTGGAAGATGATTCAGGATTTGCCGGATAGTAACACGTTAAACTTTGTTATGGCATCCACTGAACGTGGGGAGAATGCAGATCAATATGTAAGGGAGCTGCGGGATAATGACAGATTTTAACTGCGATAGTTAGTGGATGTGATATGTTCTTTACAAATGATAAACAGCTAAGGCAAGAAACGGGACTTCCGTGTATAACAATGGGGGATATATAATAAGGGATTACAACAGTACCAATTGAATACATACAGAAAGCAAAAGCCCTGAAAACCGCGTATTTACGGCATCTTCAGGGCATAAAAAAATGGAAGCAAGGAGGCTCGAACTCCTGACCTTTCGCGTGTGAGGCGAACGCTCATCCCGGCTGAGCTATGCTTCCATGTTTATCAGAAAAGTGAGATAAAGATTTTGAATATAATCTTATATGTAACTGTTTATCCTGACAACAGAATCAGTATAACACAGTTTAGGAAAAAAGAAAAGTGGAAAATTATTTTTATGATGCACTGCACAATTTCATATTTGAGGAAGCGGGCGGCGGGGCGATAAGACATCTGGCGGATAAGGGGTATACGGCGCGCCGGATCGCGGATTCCTTAAGTTTTCCGATGCCCTATGAAAAGGTGAGGGAGGCGTACACAAAATATCTGCTGGACTGTGCGGTTTTATTGAAGGAGCGGCCTGATACCTATCGAAAGCCGGAGAAAACGGAGTATGTGCGGGAATACGACAGGTATGGAAAGCCGAGTTTTCGGAAAGTGGCGGTTTCGGAGGGCGCAGGGCAGGAAGGGGCGGCGGGTGAGAGAGCCGGTGCCGGTACAAAGAAGTGGCGTGAGATGGACTTTTCGGAGTTCCTTCTATTATATAAGGGTGGGAGCGGCAGGATAAAACTGCCGGCGGAGTCGGAGCATAAAGAGGCGGAAAGAGACATCTATATTGCCTGTGATTTCGGCGCGGACAGGGACAAAGATAAATGGCAGGCGCTGGATGCGGCACAGCAGGAGTATATAGGGGGAATCTGCTGGACGAGGAGGACTATGTACCATCTTCTGGATCAGAGGATGCTGCGGATCGGAAGGCGATTGCAGGAGAAAGGGCTGGATGCAGGAAAAATTTATATTCGGCATTGAGGAAGCAGTGGATTTCCTGTATACTGGAAAAGATGGTTAGTGAAGTAAACAGAAAGGCGCAGGAATGAAAAAAGATATATTAAATAACAAGTATTATTTATATGCTACGGAATTTTTTGCCGGCATGGCAGTGATGGCGGTGGAACTGGGGGCGAGCAGACTGTTAGCACCTTATTTCAGTTCTTCCCAGATCGTGTGGACGATCATTATCGGGACGATCATGATCGCCATGGCGTTGGGCAACATTTACGGCGGCAGGAGTGCCGATAAAAATCCTGATCCGGACAGGCTGTATAAGAGGCTTTTGGTCGCGGCGGTCTGGATTGCGGCGATTCCTGTGGCGGGGAAATATATTATCCTGGGTATATCGGGCGTGCTGATTTTGACTGTCAGCACAAACTTCCTGATACTGGCGGCGTTTTTTGCCTGTATGCTGATCTTTGTATTTCCGCTGTTTTTGTTGGGGACGGTGACGCCGTCGTTGGTAAAATACACGATCGGTTCTCTGGACGAGAGCGGGAAAACGGTCGGGACGCTGGGGGCGTGCAATACCATCGGCAGCATTATCGGTACGTTTCTGCCGACTTTTGTGACGATCCCGGCGGTGGGGACATCCGTCACGTTTCTGATCTTTTCGGGGATCCTGCTGTTGCTCGGACTGCTGTATTTTATCAATAAAAGGACGGCGGCAAAAGCCTGTGTGATCTCAAGTATACTTTTTGTACTCTGCAGTGTGCTGGGGCATTCCGGCAGTTTCGCTTTCTGGGAGAGCAATCTTGCCTATGAGGGCGAGTCCATCTACAATTATCTGCAGGTGAAAGAAGATGACAGAAGCATCATACTGTCTACGAACGTGTTATTTGGGGTACAGTCCATTAAAATGAAGGAAAACGGGCTTACCGGCATGTATTATGACTATGCGCTGGCGGCGCCCCTGATGGCGGATGCGCCGAAAAAGGAGGAGACGGAAATACTGATCCTGGGGATGGGGACGGGAACCTACGCCCATCAGTGTATGAAATATTTTGACGGGATCACGGTGGAAGGGGTGGAGATCGACCAGAAGATCACCGACCTTGCGGGAACTTATTTTGATCTGCCGAGGGAAGTGCAGGTGACGACCTATGACGGACGGGCTTATCTGCAGACCATCGGTAAAAAATATGATGTGATCATGGTGGACGCCTATCAGGATATCACGATCCCGTTTCAGATGTCCTCCGTGGAATTTTTCACGCTGGTCAGGGATCATTTAAAGGAAGACGGTGTGATGGTAGTCAATATGAATATGAAGTCCGACGGGGAGGGCGGTATCAATGTCTGCCTTGCGGATACGATCTCCAGCATCTTTCCGAATGTCTACACTGTGGATGTAAGGGGCGCAACCAACAGGGAACTCTTCGCTTCCGAGAATGATAATATGCTGACGCTATTGTCAGAAAACAGAAAACACTTAGGTCAGGAAGAACTGACAGTTATGATGGAACGCGTGGAGGACAACCTGACACCTTATGAGAGCACAGGAGAACTTCTCACGGATGATAAAGCGCCGGTAGAAGTACTTGGCATGCGTGTCATTGATGAACTGATACAGGATGAGATCGGCTACTACAAGGATATTTTCCGAGAGCAGGGCCTGAAGGGATTGCTGCGATCTATATAGCAAACGGGTACATTAAAAAAAGATTATACATTTTATGACATTTCAGCCTTATATATCAGTTAATGCCATGAAACAGCCGGGAGGAAAATCAAATCCTCAAGGAGTCCCTGCAGCAACGTCGGCACTTGGCGAGGTCCCTCACGAGCCTAGTACCGCTACGTTGCAGCCCGGAGCGCAAGCGTGACGACGGAGGATTTGATTTTTCTCCCGGCGTCCGGATAAAGAAAAAAAGGAGAAACCCCTATGGATTTATTTGAATATATGCGGCAGGGCGCGATGAAAAAGGAATCCCCTCTGGCCGCCCGCCTGCGTCCGCGCACGCTGGACGAGGTGGTAGGGCAACAGCACATTATAGGAAAGGACACGCTGCTCTACCGCGCCATTTCGGCGGATAAGATCAGTTCCATTATCTTTTACGGCCCGCCCGGCACCGGAAAGACGACGCTGGCGAAGGTGATCGCTGGGACCACCAGTTCGGAATTCACCCAGATCAATGCCACTGTGGCAGGGAAAAAGGATATGGAAGCCGTGGTGGAAAAGGCGAAGGATGATCTGGGCATGTTCGGAAAGCGGACGATCCTTTTCATTGACGAGATCCACCGCTTTAATAAAGGGCAGCAGGATTATCTGCTCCCCTTTGTGGAGGACGGCACGATCATTTTGATCGGGGCAACCACGGAAAATCCCTATTTTGAGGTGAACGGGGCTCTCATCTCCCGGTCCATCATCTTTGAGCTGAAACCGCTGGAAGCGGAGGATATCAAAGTGCTGATCCTGCGGGCAGTGAATGACGCGGAACGGGGCATGGGCGCCTATGATGCGGTGATAGAGGAGGATGCGCTGCAGTTTCTGGCGGATCTCTCGGACGGGGATGCGAGAAAAGCGCTGAACGCGGTTGAACTGGGTATTCTGACAACGAGCCGCAGCGAGGATGGGAAGATCCATCTGACGCTGGAGGTGGCGAAAGAGTGCATTCAAAAACGTAACATGCGTTACGATAAGACCGGCGATAACCACTATGACGTGATCTCCGCTTTTATCAAGAGCATGCGAGGCTCTGATCCGGATGCGGCGGTATATTATCTGGCGAGGATGCTGGAATCCGGTGAAGATATCAAATTTATCGCGAGACGCATTATGATATGCGCGTCGGAAGATGTGGGCATGGCGGATCCCAATGCTTTGACCGTGGCAGTCAGCGCATCACTGGCGGTGGAACGGGTGGGAATGCCGGAGGCGAGGATCATCCTGTCCGAGGCGGCAGTCTACGTGGCGACGGCGCCGAAGAGCAACGCTTCCTGCATGGCGGTGTTTGACGCGACGGAAGAGGTACAGCGCTCGGGAAATCTGGCAGTGCCGCCCCATCTGCAGGACTCCCACTATAAAGGAGCCAAAAAACTCGGCAGGGGAGCGGGCTACAAGTATGCCCACGATTACCCGAACCATTATGTAGAACAGCAATATCTCCCCTACGAATTGACCGGAAAGGAATTCTTTAAACCCGGGGGAAACGGATATGAAGTAAAGATCAAAGAGCATATGCGTCGGCTGAAGGAAGCCGCCAAAGAAGAACACATAGAATAAGATTATATTTCCATCCCGGCGTCCGGCTCATGAAAACAATTCTCCCACCAGAAACTGATAAATTTCTTCATTTTTTTCCCGCCAGTTCCTGCAGATGGAGGCCGCAGTTTCTTCCGTCGGCACGGACAGGGTGATCTCCACCAGCGGGATTTTCTTTTCCTTTGCGAGAAGATGGGCTTCAAATTCTCCGGTGGAAGATCTGTCGTAATTTGCGGTCACAGAGAGTTCGGTGATCACTTCCAGCCTGTTTTCCCTTAGATAGGTATTGATCTCTTCCTTGGTGATATCACTGATATTTCCCTGAAAAAAGGCGAGCGTCTGCGCGCCTTCCTCCGTCAGGGAAAAGTGGGAGCGCTCGTTGATCTGCTGCTCGATGATCATACCGGCATCGAGCAGTTCCCCGATCGCCTGATTTAAGATAATGTAATTGGTGTACCCTTTTTCAAGAATGAAGTCGCAGACCCGTTTTTTGGACAGGGGCATAGCAGCTCTTTTCAATAAATATAAAAGGATCAGTTTATAAAGTGTCAGCGGTTCCTGCAGCATATGGATGACCCGTGCCTTTCCGCAGCTTTCGATTAGGAGATGTCCCAAATCAAAAACGCAATACCGGTAAATGATAATTTCATGACAGAATGTGATCTTTGACTGCCTGTGCTACGACCTCCACAACGGTGGGATCGAAAGCTTCCGGCATGATATAGTCTTCGCTCAGTTTGTCTTCCGGTACAAGGGAAGCGATGGCCTTTGCAGCGGCAAGCTTCATCTCTTCCGTGATCTGTTTCGCGCGTCCTTCCAATGCGCCTTTAAAGATGCCGGGGAAAGCCACCACGTTGTTGATCTGATTCGGAAAATCGGAGCGGCCCGTGCCGACTACTTTTGCACCGGCAACTTTTGCGGCATCCGGCATAATTTCCGGTACGGGATTTGCCATGGCAAAAAGGATGGCGTCGGAATGCATGGATTTCACCATATCAGGTGTTACGATATTCGGGGCGGAGACACCCACAAAAATGTCCGCATCTTTCATTGCATCGGCTAAGGATCCGGTTTCCTGATCAGGATTTGTGATCTTGACCATCTTCTGCTGCATCCAGTTGAGGCCTTCGGAAGTTTCTGACAGAATGCCTGATTTATCGCACATGATCACATGTCGGAAACCGTAGGTTAAGAGAAGCTTTGTGATGGCGACTCCTGCGCTGCCCGCCCCGTTTACAACGACTTTACAGCCGGCGGCTTCTTTTTTCACGACTTTCAGGGCGTTGATCACACCGGCAAGCACAACGATGGCGGTACCGTGCTGGTCGTCGTGAAAGACCGGAATGTCCAATGTCTGCTTCAACCGCTCTTCGATCTCAAAACATCTCGGAGCCGAGATATCTTCGAGATTGATGCCGCCGAATCCCGGTGCGAGATAAGTGACGGCTTTGATGATCTCCTCCGTATCCTGTGTATCCAGACAGATGGGAACGGCATTGACGCCGCCGAATTCCTTAAACAGCACCGCTTTTCCCTCCATTACGGGCATGGCGGCATAGGGGCCGATATTGCCGAGTCCGAGCACGGCGGATCCGTCGGAAACGACGGCGACCGTGTTGGCCTTCCAGGTATAGGTGTATGCGGCGTCTTTGTTTTCGGCGATCACTTTGCAGGGTTCCGCGACACCCGGGGTGTAGGCAAGAGATAAATCTTCTCTTGATTTTACAGGACTTTTGGAAACGGTTTCCAGTTTTCCGTTCCATGTTTCGTGAAGTTTTAATGCTTTTTCGTTTATCGTCATATGTGCAACTCCTTTTTGGCCGGCTTTGCAAGGTCTCCGTGCGGAGGTTGGGATCCGGCATGTGATTGTTTAAAGATCAGCAGCCAATGCTGTGCAGATAACGGCGGCCGGTTTATGGCTTTGGCCAAACGGCACTGGTTCAGTAACTATGATATAGAGTTTGAAAAAATTTGGCAAGACTTTTCTTTCCGCAGGCAATGAGCCAAGTGACTGCTTGCTGCGGGGATTTCACTGATGAGCGAGGTGGAATGCAAATGGTAACATAAAAAATTATAAAATTTCTATAAACTCAAAAAAAGGGTTGGCACTTCTCGATTTGTACTGTATAATGGGCGTATTGATATAGAAATCTTTATCATATCCTGGTATTGGCGATACAGCCGTAAGGTATCCGAATGCTATTCAATATCCTGAACAAAACCCCGAATGTAATGAGAAAAAGAGTTGTGGAACTTGAGGAACAATACCTGATAGTGTAACGAAACAGTGATGTATTTTAGAAAGGAGAAAAAATCAGAAATATGAGTGATATGAGAGAAAAGTATGAATCTCTTGCATTGAATGATCTGAAGGAAATTGCGAAGGTGAGAGGCATTCGCGTTTCCGGCCTGAAAAAGGCGGATCTGATCGAAGCGATGTTGTCGGAAGACAAAAAAGATGAGGAGAAAGGTAAAGTAGTGGAGGCAAAGTCCATTATACCGGGCAGTACCTCCGAGGCGGAAAAGGAAAAATTTCCGTCGGAGCTGGACAGCGGTATCAAGGCAAACGGTATTTTGGAGGTAATGCCGGACGGATACGGATTTATTCGCTGTGAAAACTATCTGCCCGGTGAGAATGATGTCTATGTTGCGCCCAGCCAGATACGCCGTTTTAATTTAAAAACAGGTGATATTGTAGAAGGAAATACAAGGATCAAAACCCAGAGTGAAAAGTTCAGCGCGCTGTTGTATGTCAGGAAGATCAACGGTTTTCCGCCGGAGATCGCCCAGCGCAGGACGAACTTTGAGGATATGACGCCGATCTTTCCGAACGAGCGTCTGCGCCTCGAGACGCCCGGCGCATCCGTGGCAATGCGTATCATGGATCTGATCAGCCCTGTGGGAAAAGGACAGCGCGGTATGATCGTGTCGCCGCCGAAGGCAGGTAAGACGACACTGTTAAAGGAAATAGCGAAGTCACTGAAAAAGACAAGCCCGGAAGTGCATCTGATCATTTTGCTGATAGACGAGCGTCCGGAGGAAGTGACGGATTTCAAGGAGGCGATCGAAGGCCCCAATGTGGAAGTGATCTATTCCACTTTCGACGAACTGCCGGAGCATCATAAGCGCGTGGCGGAGATGGTGATCGAGCGGGCAAAGAGGTTGGTGGAGCATAAACAGGATGTCTGCATTCTGTTGGATTCCATTACCCGTCTGACAAGGGCGTATAACCTGACGGTGCCGCCTTCAGGAAGGACGCTCTCCGGCGGTCTCGATCCGGCGGCGCTCCATATGCCGAAACGATTTTTCGGTGCGGCGAGGAACATGAGGGGCGGCGGAAGCCTGACGATCCTGGCGACGGCCCTTGTGGAGACAGGCTCCAAGATGGACGACGTGATCTATGAGGAATTTAAGGGAACCGGCAATATGGAGATGGTCCTTGACAGGAAGCTTTCCGAGAAGAGAGTATTCCCGGCTGTGGATATCCCGAAATCCAGCACAAGAAGAGAGGATCTCTTGCTGACGCCGGACGAACAGGAGATCATCAATATCCTGCGGAAGGCGCTGAATGGCATGAAAGCCGACGAAGCGGTGGACAAGATCCTGGATCTGTTCGCAAGGACGAAGACGAACGGGGAGTTTGTCAATATGGTGCGGAAGATGAAATTTATATAGAAGCAGCGGTATTAGGCTCGTGAGGGACCATGTGAAATTTTGCTTTTTAATTTCACATTTGCCAATTGTGCCGACGTTGCTGCAGGGATTCCCTGAGGATTTGATTTTCCTCCCGGCTGTTTCATGGCATTAACTGATATGGAAGGCTGAATTGTCATGGCATCACAAATTTCCCCAAATTAGTACTTGCATAGGTGAAAACGCTATGTTATAATGAATAAGCTGTCGCCGAAGAGACAGACAGCTTTGTAAAAAAGAAAAATAATCGCAAATGAAAATAGAGAGGTGAGAGAAATGAAAGAAGGACTGCATCCTGCCTACTATCAGGCAACTGTGACATGTAACTGTGGCAACACATTCGTAACAGGCTCCACAAAACCGGAAATCCACGTTGAAGTTTGTTCCAAATGTCATTCATTCTACACTGGCCAGCAGAAGAGCGCCAGAGCGGATGGACGTATTGATAAGTTCAATAAGAAATACGGTATGGCTGCAAAATAAGATGATCAAGAAGGGGTTGGGGAAAGGTTGTCCTCAACCTTCTTTTGTTTATACCGCTGAAAATGCGGCGGTGCATACACTTTTTTGATGGGAGTATATCCATGGCAAAAAGAAAAAAATGTTATTCCGGCATCGGCGGCCAGGCGGTGCTGGAAGGGATCATGATGAAGAATAATACCCGTTATTCCGTTGCAGTCAGGAAGCCGGACGGTGAGATCGACGTGGAGATCGGGGAATACACCGGAGTTTTAGGAGGAAGCGGGCTGACGAAGCTTCCTTTTATCCGCGGCATCTTTTCTTTTGCGGATTCGCTGATACTGGGTACAAGATGCCTGAACCATTCCGCCGCTTTTTATGCGGAGGAGGAAGAGGCACCGGAGAGCGCCGCGGACAAGATGCTGAACAAAGTGTTTAAGGATAAGGCGGAGAGCATCCTGATGACGCTGACAACGATCGTGGCAGTGATCTTTGCGGTAGGTATTTTTATGGTGCTGCCCTATTTTATCTCCAGTTATCTGGAGCGGTTTGTCAGGAATGAATCGCTTCTGGCAATTATTGAAGGAGTCATCCGTATTCTGATCTTTGTGATCTATGTCCTTATGATCTCGCTGATGAAAGATATCCGCCGGGTCTATATGTACCACGGGGCGGAACATAAATGCATCAACTGTATTGAAAAAGGAAGGGAACTGACCGTAGAGAATGTGATGAGGAGTTCCAAACAGCACAGGCGCTGCGGAACCAGCTTTTTGCTGTTTGTGATGTTAGTCAGTGTGGTACTGTTTTTCTTTATCCGGGTGGATAATATGGCGCTGAAAGTACTGCTCAGGATCCTGCTGATCCCCGTGATAGCAGGGATCGCCTACGAGATCATCCGTCTTGCGGGCAGATCCGACAACTGGCTTGTGAGGGCGATATCGGCGCCGGGGCTATGGCTGCAGGGGCTCACCACAAAAGAGCCGGATGAAGGCATGGTGGAAGTTGCCATAAAAGCAGTGGAGGCGGTATTTGACTGGAGAGCGTATTTGAGGGAAAACTTTGGATATGAAGACGGACAGGAAGCTGGGAATGCAGAGCAGGAAAATGCCGTGAAAAAAGGAGAGACGGTTGCCGATCAGGAAAATGCCGTGAAAAAAAGAGAGACGGTTGCCGATCAGGAAAATGCCGCGGAAAAGGGGAAGATCGTAAGGGCGGATCTGAAGATAGAGGATGAGGACGAACCCAGTTTTATAGGTGCTGATGAGATAGAGTGAAATACCCCGCAGCAAGCTGCGGGGCATCATAACAGGAAAGAAAGTATACAGGGAAGAGAATGAAGTATCAGGAGATTTACAGGCAGGGCGTATCGGTTCTGGAAAAAGCAGGCATAGAGGAGGCTTCCCTGGATGCCAGGCTTCTTCTGGAGGAAGCCTGTGGTACTGACAGGACGGCGCTGTATGCGCACGGAGACAGGGAACTGACCGGGGAACAGGAGAGGCAGTACCTGCAAAAGCTGGAGCTTCGGGCAAAAAGGATCCCGCTGCAGCACATTCTCGGGAAAACGGAGTTTATGGGGTTGACCTTTTTAGTCAACAAAGATGTGCTCTGCCCCCGGCCGGATACGGAAGTGCTGGTGGAGGAGGTTTTGAAACATCTTCACGACGGCATGCGGATTCTGGACATCGGCACAGGCAGCGGCTGCATTTTGCTGAGCCTTCTTCATTATTCCAACGACTGTCAGGGAGTGGGGGCGGATATTTCGGGAAAAGCCCTTCAGACAGCGAGGGAAAATGCTAAAAGGCTGTCTATAGAGCAGGCGTGTTTTGCGGAGAGCGATCTGTTTGAGAAGATAGAGGGGCAGTTTGAGATCATCGTATCCAATCCGCCCTATATTAAGAGCGGTGATATAGAGGGACTGATGCCGGAGGTGAGGGATCACGACCCCCGCGCAGCGCTTGACGGCGGCGCGGACGGGCTCTTCTTTTACCGGGAGATCACCGAAAAGGCGAAAGAGCATCTGACCGGCGGCGGGATGCTGTTTTATGAGATCGGATATGATCAGGGAGAAGCGGTTTGCCGGATCATGGAAGATAACGGATTTCGGGAGGTCGAGGCCATAAAGGATTTTTCGGGGCTCGACCGGGTGGTGTTCGGGACTTTGTATGCCGGCGGGCATTGAGCCGGGAGTCGGAAGATCGCGGCGGATGTGATGAGGCTTTAATGGTAATGAAAAGAAAATAGGAGATATTTTTATGTTTGACAGATTGGATGATCTGCTGCGGCGGTTTGAGGAGATCATGAATGAACTGGCGGAGCCGGGGGTCACGGATAACCAGCAGCATTTCCGTGAACTGATGAAGGAACAGAGCGACCTCACCCCTCTGGTGGAGGCGTATAAAGAGTATAAAAAATGTAAGCAGGATGTGGAGGATTCTCTGGCGATGCTGGAGGAGGAGTCCGACGAGGACATGAGGGAGATGCTCAAGGAGGAGCTGTCCGCGTCCAGAAAACGCATCGAGGAGCTGGAAAACGAGCTGAAGATCCTGCTTTTGCCCAAGGATCCCAATGATGACAAGAATGTCATTGTGGAGATCAGGGCGGGCGCCGGCGGCGATGAGGCGGCGCTCTTTGCGGCTGAGATTTACCGTATGTATGTGCATTATGCGGAGACCAGAAGATGGAAAGTGGAGACGCTTGAAGTGGAGGAGATCGGAATCGGCGGCATGAAGAGCGTGACTTTTATGCTGGACGGGCAGGGAGCCTACTCCGTGATGAAGTATGAGAGCGGCGTTCACCGGGTACAGCGTGTGCCGGAGACGGAATCCGGCGGGCGCATCCATACATCCACGATCACCGTGGCGGTGATGCCGGAGGCGGAGGAAGTGGATGTGCAGATCGATGAGAAGGATATCCGGATCGATGTCTGCAGATCGTCCGGCGCAGGCGGGCAGTGCGTCAATACGACGGACTCGGCGGTGCGGCTGACGCATATTCCGACCGGGATCGTGATCTATTCCCAGACGGAGAAGTCACAGATCCAGAACAAGGCGAAGGCTTACGCCCTGCTGCGTACAAAGCTCTACGATTTAGAGCAGCAGAAAGCCCATGACGCGGAGGCGGAACTGAGAAAGAGCCAGGTGGGAACGGGCGACCGTTCTGAGAAGATCAGGACCTACAACTTCCCGCAGGGCCGTGTGACCGACCATCGGATCAATCTGACGCTTTACAAGCTTGACAAGATCATGAACGGGGATATTCAGGAGATCGTGGACGCCTGTATCGCAGCCGATCAGGCGGCGAAACTGTTGAAGATGGGAGAGAACTGAAAGAGCCTGGTCAGGTTGATCTCGGCGGCGAAGCTGCTAAAGATGGGGGAATACTGAGAAGGAGACTGAATGGCTGGAAATTGAAAGAAAAGGCGTCTGTGATGGAATATACGGGACTGTGCGGAAAGATCGAAGAAAAAATAGCCGAATGTCGGGAAAAATACGAGAGGGACAGGAAGGATCCTTTTTTGTCCCATGTCAGGAACAGCGAACTGGAAAGGCTGGAGGCTTTTTGCGAGAGTATCCGCAAAGGAGGATTATCGGCACTGCGGCTGTCCGATCTGAAAGAACGGCTTGCCGAGCTGGAGAAAGAAAAGAAGAGGGAAGAGGAATATCCCTCCTTCGACTGGTACGGTGAGCACTACCATTACCTGGTCTTGGAGGGACAGTGCGACGCCTATCGGAGCATGATAGAACTTTTGGAAGAGAATGAAAATGAACAGGAAGTAATGAAAAGTAACGAAAAACAGCGAACAGAGCAGGAGGGACAACATGATTCTTGATTTCAGAACGATGGAGGAAACTGTATTACCCAATTTTAAGGGCGGCGAGAAGCAGATGGCGGCAAAGATGTTTGCGGACGAAAAAAACCGCATCATGTTAAGCAGGCTGGTACCGGGGGCGAGCGTGGGACTGCACACCCATGAGGGCAGCAGTGAGATCGTCTATATATTGGAAGGCGGCGGGAAGGTGCTGTACGACGGTGCGGAGATGCGGATCGAGGCGGGGCAGGCGCATTATTGTCCGGAGGGGCATGAGCACAGCCTGATCAACGATACGGAGAGCGACCTTGTATTTTTCGCGGTGGTGCCGCAACAGTAAGACGGATGGATATATGAGGAAATGTTTGCGCCGTCTGTTGGTATTTTGTACCAGTACAGCATTGCCTGAATAACAGTGAAAAACGGTGCCTGATATTTATGCAATACTGTACTAGAGTTGCTGCTGTCGGTATTCCTTCGGCGTGCAGTTTGTGTGATCATAGAAAGTTTTTCCGAAATAGCTGGGCGAACTGAAGCCGCAGTCTTCGCTGATGGCCGCAATGCTGTGGTTTGTCGTGAGAAGCATCTGCGCCGCCATCCGGATGCGGTAGCTTATCAGGTAATTTACGGGAGAAATGCCGATGCATCTCTGAAAGCATCTGGCACACTCTCTGGAACTGATGCTGGCGGCGGCAGCAATTTCATCAAGCGCAATCTTTTCCATGTAATTTAGATGGATGTAGTCCATCATCAGTTTCAGCCGTTCTTCGTCCATATCATTGCGCTGCGGACCCTCCGCGCGGAGAGAGGCGGTCTCCTCGAAAAAGAGGCACCAGAACCGGCCAAGTTCCGAGCGGATCTCAAATTCATATCCAAATGGTTCTTCGTCGGCAAGTTTTAACAGATGAAGGATCTTTTCCAGCATCTGTACATGCCGGTAGCTGTCGGCGTGGATCAGGTAAGCCTGAAGTTCTGAGCTTTTCATAACGGGAGCCAGATATTTCTTTTCAAAAATGCTGTTATACATCCCAGATAAAAGGTGCATATCGAACAGATGCGTATAGATCCTGCAATTCGGCATAAGATTCCGGGAGCGGACATCATGCATCACATTGGAATTGATAAAAGCCGCATCTCCCTTCTGCAGACAGAGCGTCTTGCCGGGTGTTTTGATCTCTATTTCACCTTCGGCGGCATAATCGATCTCTATGGCATTGTGCCAGTGCCAGGAGAAATTTTTGCCGAGAAGGGAGTCCATTTCCCTGTAATAGCAGATATAGGGAAACTCGTTTTGATCCATAGGGAGGATCTCCCTGTTATTGTTTTCCAGTATAAATTTTGAGACGGATATCATACTGCCCTCCTTCCGGTGTGCCTTATTCTGATATTTTATGGCGAAATATTGATAGTTCTGTGCCCACAGGCGGCAGGCTGGATTGAATGATAAGATAAAAATACTGAATTTTCACTGCTTTCGATATTTACTATAATTGAACATTTCGGAAAAAACAAGTCCGTATTTTGATATTTTCTGTCGGGATGTGGATTTTATGCACAGCCGCCTTCCTTTATAATCAGCTTAACAGATAAAACAAAACCATTTCAAAAAAGGAGGATACGGGGATGTTACATTATACTATTAAATTATCGACAGTGAGTGATTTCAGAAATTATGCCAATATGCTTTCCAGATTTCATATCGGCGGATATGTGCTGCTGGAAGACAAGAAAATTTACATCGGCAGTTATCTGGAGATCCTGTGCCATTGTCCGCTGTATCAGGTATCGATGGTGCTGGAAAAATACCGGGAGGAGGAAGTGCTGGAACTGGAGGAGTATATGAGAAAAACAGGGCTTACCGGGAGGGCGGCGGCATAATGGGAAAGGGATATGCCGAGGGCGGCAAAAGGCAGTCGTCAGGCTGCATCTCGGAGAGGGGAAAGACGGTATACTCCTATCAGGAATTTTTCGAAGAGGCAGATGAATTTGCGAGGATACTGTTTTATCGTTATCAGGTGGAGCCGGGGATGAGGGTCGGACTGCTGATGCATAACGATATGGAATTTCTGATAAGCGCCTGCGCGCTGAGCCGGCTGAGGGCTGCGATCATTCTGTGTCCCGCAGAGTGCGGGAGGGAGGAGGCCGTTTCCCTGATCAGGAGAGAGAAGCTGCAGGGCCTGATCTTTCACAAAGATTTTGTACAGTGGTTTCCCATCGAGACAGAAGAATGTTTTCTGGTCTGTACGGGGCGGAGCGGAATCGCCAGACTGACGGGAGGGAGCCTCCTGCCAGAACTGCCGGTGTGAGATACCCGCCGGCAGGATGCGGGGTGCTGCACCTTTGCAGTAAGACGCCTGCATCAGTTGCCAAGATGCTTAAGTCAACCAAGAGTTGGCTTTAAGCACGGCATTTGGCTCGCTGCTTGTGGAAATAAAAATAATTCGGGATGTTTTCTGAGGAGGTTCTCATATACTGTAAAAATAAGTATTTTAAAGAGGCGCAAGGGATGGCTTCACAGAAACTGGAAAATTTACTGAACCTGTCATTGGAGGTATCACCGGGGCAGCGGGAGCAGTCGCTGGAACTGCCGGTGGGCGTTATGGAGGACAGGTGGGAACTGATCATAAAATATCACGGCGATCTGGAGGAAGCGCTGCGGAGGGCGGGCTTTCCTGATACGCTGCAGACGGAATATCTGCTGCCGGGCTACGCGATCATGACGGCGGGAAGGGAAGAGATAGACAGGCTTTCCTCCCTGCCGGAAATCGACTATGTGGAAAAGCCCAAGGCATTATATGAGGGAGAGATCAGTATCGGGCAGGGAAAGCTTGCCTCATGCGTGCAGGAGGTGACGGAGAGGATGCCCTATTTGAGCGGACAGGGAATCCTCGTCGGCATACCTGATTCGGGGATCGATTATAAGAACGGCGCGTTTCTGGACGGACAGGGACGGAGCCGTATTTTGTATTTGTGGGATCAGACGCTGCGGGCGGATGCGGAAAATGGGCAGACAGCGCCGGAGGGCTTTTATCACGGCGTGGAGTTTACAAAGGAACAGATCGATGAGAGCATCGTATCCGGCGCGGAGCTTACGTTTGACCGGTCCGGTCACGGGACTGGCGTGGCGGCTATCGCGGCGGGAAGGGAAGGCGTGGCGCCGCAGGCAGGGCTTCTGGTCGTGAAGCTGGGGACGGGAAGCGGGGCGGGCGGCTCCTCCCGCACGACGGAGCTGATGCGTGCCGTGGCGTGGATGATCCGGAAGGCGCAGGCGCTTGGCATGCCCCTTGCGGTCAATATC
>ERZ808028.955-NODE-955-length-19563-cov-4.375090_pt1 | contig 19563 bp, 17 predicted proteins | sample MGYA00380184_ERZ808028 | MGnify/ENA primary metagenome ERZ808028 (study PRJEB31490, sample SAMN06133397) | mouse gut metagenome | isolation source: J8_1 | host: mice | place: China: Chengdu | collected 2015-05 ...
CTAGTATTGCCGCCACAAGCCCCATCTGAAAAGCGTTAATATCGAAGATTTGCGTTCAGGTGGGGTGTGTTGACTTAACGTACTTTAACAAATATAAGAATTTTTGCTATACTATTACGTAAACAAGTTTAGAGGTGAAATCATGGATGCTGGAACGATTCGATTACTGGAGTTTTTAAATCGGCAAAAGTCTGTTTTTAGAATTCCTGTTTATCAACGAAAGTATGAGTGGACAGATGAACAAGTAAATCAGTATTTTTATGATATTGAAAAAATCGCTTTGAATGAAGAATACGAAGGGCATTTTTTAGGCACAATTGTATTTGTTAGATCTAACTTTCCAAATATGGGAACAGATTATAATATTATCGATGGTCAACAAAGAATTACAACAACATTTTTATTACTAAAAGCAATATATGATTCACTAGACTCTACGGATTACAGAAGAGATGAAATCAGTGAGTTGTATTTTACGAATAAACATGTAGAGTCGGAATATGAACGCAAGTTGATATCCGTAGATGGTGATCGCAAAGATTATGAAGAGTTATTAATACATAATCAATCGGACAATCCATCCAAAATACATATGAATTACAATCGATTAATGTACTTAATCCAACATTCGAATGCTGATGTTATACAACTCTACAATGCATTAACAAAAATTAAAATCGTTTATATCGAATTGGAGCAAGGCAAAAAAGATGAAAATCCACAAACCATTTTTGAGAGTTTAAACTCAACAGGTCTTTCATTAACTGAGTCAGATTTAATTAGGAACTATTTGTTGATGAATGAAATGCCTAGCGAGCAAGAAACATTGTATAAACATTATTGGTTACGTCTAGAAAAGCTTTTAACCAATGCTAAAATATCAGATTTCATTCGAGATTATTTAACGATGAAGACTGGTGCAATTTCGAATAAAAGTAGAGTATATCAAAACTTTAAAACGTATATTTCACAGCAAAGTATTACGAGTGAGCAGATTTTGAAAGATTTAAATCGTTTTGCTGATCATTATCATGTTTTTCTTAATCCAGATAGCGGTGACCAACGAGTTAGGGTGTATTTAGATGCAATTGAGCAATTAAAATCGACAGTCACTTATCCTTATTTACTAAGGCTATTTGATAAATATTACAATTCTCAAGAAATGTCTCCTGAAGATTTTGAGAAAATATTGCAATATACAACATCTTATTTAGTGAGAAGATTGATTATAAACTTACCTACAAACTCATTAAACAAAGTGTTTGCAGGAATTGGGAAAGAGTTGCAAAAACAGGAAGATTATAAATCTGAATTAGAGTCTTTCACCAATTACATTATGAGTAGAACGGGCAGTGCTTTGTTCCCGCGTAATGAAAAAGTGAAAGAAGCGATTCGGACAAGTGATATGTACAATCGAAGCAATAAATTAGCGAAACTGATTTTGAGTAGCATCGAATATGCATCACATAAAGAAAAAGTCGGAGCAGAACATTTAACGATTGAACATATTATGCCAAATACGCTAACACCAGCATGGCGTAATGAATTGGGCAGCAGTGCCTTAGCAGATCATATGTTGTATAAAGATACGTTAGGAAATTTAACATTAACCAATTATAATTCTGAGCTTTCTAATAAATCTTTTTACGAAAAGAAGCAGTATTATAAGGATTCTAACATTAAAATTACGAGAGATGTAGCGAGTTTTGAGCATTGGAATAAACAAAGTATGCTTAAGAGGTCTGAAGAAATTTTCAACAAAGTGATAGAAATTTGGCCAATTCCATTTGATCATTTTGAAAATAAGTTAGATAATATTAATACAGACGCTTATTATCCTGTCTATGAATTGTTAAATGTTACTGGAAAGAAACCAAAGAATTTCCTCATAAAAGACGTCGATTATTCAGCGAATACTTGGAAAGGTATTTTTATTTCCTATTTAGATTGGCTTGCAAATGATGATTTAGAACGCTTTTTAGAGTTACCTAAACAGAAGAAATTCCAAAAAATCCTATCTTATTCATCTTCGGCTTTAAGAAGAAGCGAAAGTTTACATGGCATATTCGTCGAGACTAATTTAGATGCACAAAGTATTTATAACTACTTGGGCATGCTAGCGGAACATTTTGATATGGAAGAAGACGTATTAATCCAAATCAGTTCATAATCTAACTTTAAAAAGAGCATTTAGGTGCTCTTTTTTCTTATCAGCGATAATCATGTAAATATCCTCTAATAAATCTTCACATATCCACTTCCACATTCATTTCATCACGATTCGTTAGATGTAAGGAGTTTTTTTTAATTCTCTCCAAAACTCACTTTAATTCTTCACATGCCTGGAATCCGCACTCTAAATTGCTCAGGTACAATAAATTCCACGGGTGGCATCGTGTAGTCCATAAACGCGTCACTAAATAAAGCTTGGTCAATAAGCTTGCGTAAAACTCCAGAATAATAGCCCGGTAAGTTGCGAATATTTTCACGTTTCGTTGCTTGTACGGCGATTTGCAGCGCACGAATGCCAAGTGCTTCAAATTCTTCTCCTCGGTCTGCGTGAATGCTAAATTTCAACATCGGAATCGTTAGTTTTCGGTAAACACCGAAGAAATTTCTAGCGAGTTTCGCATCGCCAATTGTTGACGCTAAAAAAGCTTTCATGCGACCGAAATAAGTTGTTGGTGCAGCTTCTTGTTCTACGATCGGACTGATTTTCATGTCCTTTTGTGCTTCTTTTACAACAGCTTTCTCAACTTTCTCTCCTCTGACAACTTCCGTTTTCTCAGGCTTTTTAGGATCTTCAAAAGGCAATACCGCATAAATATTCGCACCCAGTCCGTTCATTACAGGACGTACATAATGCGTCTTTTCAATAATTTTAAGTTCCACTAATTTACGTACTGCACGGCGAGCTGTAATATTTGATTTTCCAATCGCAGCGGCAATCGTGTCATGCTTTAAATGCGCTGCCCCGTATTTTACAGAATACTGGCGAATGACATCGAGTACCGCACGATCCGTATCATTCATCGCTTGCCAATGCTCCGCTCGGTGTGAAGATGCAGCTCTGTCCAAGTCAAATTTATTCGTGAAATAAGCGTAATTCGTTAAGTAATGTGTCATGAAAATCTCCCCCTTTGAAACCTACATAGAGCAAGATTTAGAAAAGAGGGACATGAAAATAAAAAAACTTTTAAAAAACTTTTTGGAGACGTGGCTTCTTAGTTGCCAAACGGTGAATTATACTTGTAAGCGGCGGATTAATTTTTTGAACAGCGAATTAATTCCGTGAGCGGCGAATTAATACTGTGAACGACGGATTATTTTCATGAACAGCGAATTAATTCCGTGAGCGACGAATTATTTTCATGAACGACGGATTAATGCTGTGAGCGACGAATTATTTTCATGAACGACGAATTAATGCTGTGAGCGACGAATAATTTTCATGAACGACGGATTAATGCTGTGAGCGACGAATAATTTTCATGAACGGCGAATTAAACGCGTGAGCGACCGAATCTTTCCAACCGATATCCCAATCACCTTTGCGAATGACTGAATCCTCATCAAAATTCCTCTTGCTCTACTCACAATTTACCTCACATAATTTATTTGGCCAGTTATAAAAAAAGAAAATGGAACCATTTATTTAGAAGGAGGACATTCCGTAGGAGACGTTATTTATAGATCTTTAAAGTAAGATTATTAGAAAGTACGGTTCAGATTTGAAAACAGCTAATAAACCTAGTCGCTCCAACACTTCCCGCTACTTTCCGACTGTTCATAAGCGGATGTTCAAAAATGTTGAACAGGCGTTGGCATAAAGGGACTTACAAATATTGTAGTGATATGAAATAACAGTGCTCTCATTTTGCTTTCTATTAAAATAGATACTTGATTATAATCGTCGCCTTATTACTTCGAGAAAGAGAAGGCAAATTGTTCGCTTCATGATATAAATATTACCAACACTACCTCTTTATAATTGTCGAACGATTGTACGTAAAGTTCTATATGAAAATCGTGCAATTTTTGCTCGAAACTAGTAGACTAAAAGAAAAAGGAAGTGTTCAAATGATAGAAAGAAATGCACCATGCCCATGTGGAAGTGGCAAGACATATAAAAATTGTTGTGCGATCAATGAAACATTTTCTCAAACAAACTTAGTTCAAGAAGAATTAGAAAATGTGCTCATTCAGTATTTGGACAACTCATTCGAAATGATTGCAAGACAACAACGTGAAATCGAAAAGTTGAATCGTAAATGGCATGAAGCATTAGGTAGAAACTTGAATGAAGAAGTGTTGGAGCAAATTGTTTTCGACTATTTTCTATTCATTCGACACCAAAAGCAATGGACGGATCACATCATTAGAGTATTAAATCGTCCTATTCGAACACGTACGAAAGAAACGTTAATGCAGTGGAAACATCCTTTTCTTTTGGTCGGAAAGGTCATTGCTGAAGATGATGAAGTCATTCAAGTAGAGGAAGTCGTTGGGCATAAAACATTTAATTTACCTAAAGAAGTCTTCAATCAAAATGTGAAAAACGATGTTGTCATTGGATTTGTTGTGAGTGACCCAACACATTTTGATAATGGTCTATTCAGTTTAGGCGAAATGTACAGTGTCAGTGATCCACAGCATGAAATAATGAAGACCATTCAACAATTCGCGGAACAAAGCGATGCACAGTCATTAAATGAATTTTATGAGCGTTATATTATTGATGTTTATCGCATTGTATTTGAAAACTTGGATGCTTCAGAGAGTGATTTTTCAGAAGCAGAATTATCGTCGAATCAGCTTAAAGTATTGGATGAATTTGAAAAAGCGATGAACCAAGCCCGTCATGAAGATGAAACAATTGAACTTGGAAAAGCAGTTCTGATCAATTATTTTACAGAACAAAATCCGACATTTCGACAGCCACGTACAATCGCTGCAGCAGCGATGTATGTAATAGATCAATATGACTTCCTTGGTTATGATCCTACATTTTCTCAAAAGGAAATTGCCGATCTATTCGGTGTATCTATTAGTTCGATGAGAAAATATATTGAGCCTTTGGAAGAAGTTTTACAAGAGCTTACAGATGACTTACTAGATGAATTCGACTTTCTAGACGACGAAGATTTTAGTTTCTTAGAAGAAGATGATGACCTCTTTTTAGAGGAAGATGAAGAGTTTGGTTATTTCATTGGAACAGATCCTGGCATGACGGAACGCTTTGAGTGGGAATTATTTCTCAAAATACTGGATCAACCAGTCGATAGTTTAGAAGAAGCTGAACTGTTGATGTCGGCTCATCTTGCTGAACCTTTTACGCCTAGAGGGAAAGATCAAATTGCCCAAGATTTGGCTTATCAAGCTTATGCTACAATAGATTTTGAAGAACGTGAACGTTTGGCTACACGCGCATATAAAACGGATCCTTTAAACATTGATGCTATTATATTAAAAACAGAACAAGTTGAATCAGTTACTGAAAAACACGCATTATTAGAAAAAGCGATCCGTATTGGTAGCTTAACTTTTGATGATGGACAAGGCGAAATTTCTCCATGGGAGTTAGTGATGAATCGACCGTATTTACGTGCAATCCTAGCTTACGGAACGATATTATTCGAAATGGGACAGTACGAAGAAGCATTGCCGAAGTTTGAACAGTTGATGGCATTAAATCCTGGCGATGAACAAAATGTTCGTCATTTACTGATTGCCACATTGATTCACCTAGGCGAGCTTGAAAAAGCACATCATTTCCTCAAGCAACATCCTGCGGGTGAATACGATCATGCTTTGTATGAAGTGTTTGAAGACATTCTACATGGAAAAGAAAATGGCGTTCAAGATATCGTTGACCAATTACTAGCGGATGACGATGATATTGAACTGATTAAAAATGCAGATCTTTTGCCAGTTCCTTATCCAAAGGAAGTATTTGTAACACCTTACTCAGCTGAAGAGGCTTTTTATACTGCATTTTTACTCGCTTATAAAGGTTAAAGGAGGCATCATGATGGCAGATTTTAAATATGACATTATCGAAACGATTGCTGTATTATCGGAAAATCCTAAAGGCTGGCAAAAAGAATTGAATTTGATTAGCTGGAATGGACGAGCACCTGTTTACGATATACGTGATTGGGCGCCGAATCACGAAAAGATGGGCAAAGGTTCAACGTATACGCTTGAAGAATTAAAAGTGTTGAAAGAAAGTTTGAATGAGATAGAGCTTTCTTAAACGCTTTAGCGCTTTACGATATTCATCTAGCAGTAGAAAGTCCAGTTTAATAGCATTTATGCCAAATCACCCTTTAGGAAGAAGGTTGTGATTTGGCTTTTTGCATTGTAAAAATGAATCATCTGCATAGTTAATTGACATTTGTGCTTTATAATGAATTGGGGGTGACGATGGATGAACAGAATTTCAACGAAGCTGACTGCTTATTTTTTTATTGCGGTCCTTATTATGGAAGTTGTATTGATCGCTTTTTTACATAAAAATATCATTGAGTCCCGTGTGGATGAAGAATTTACACGGCTGCTTGCCACGGGCTCTAATCATCGAGATGTGTTATTGGAATACTATTCTGATACGACGATGAAACATATCGTTCTAATGGAAAAAGACGATGATCGTGAAGTTGTCATTACCAACGCTACAGGGAAAACATTGTATCAGTCTACCACTGCACTGGACGAACAAACCAGTGATTTTACGATTTTTCAACAGCCTTTATTAACGACAGACGAAGTGCTCATTGCTAATTGGAAAGAAGCACCTTATATCGTTAGTGCGCATCCTTATGAAGTAGATGCTGGTCGTTCGGGCTATATACTAATGTTCCAAAGTACAAAAGCAATCAATGATTTAATTGCGAAATTGAATATGTACTTTACTTTGGCAGGTGCAACGAGCATCATCGCTCTATTGATCATTTATGCGGTACTGTCAAAATTTTTAACACGTCCACTCATTCGTATGAAAGAAGCGACGGAGCAGTTAAGTGAAGGGAATTTCAATGTAGCATTACCTTTTCATGGGAAAGATGAACTTGGCGAGTTAGCCGCTTCGATTCAAAAATTAGCCAATGATTTACAACATTTAAAAACAGAGCGCAATGAATTTTTAGCGAGCGTGGCACATGAGTTAAGCACGCCTTTAACGTATTTGTCTGGCTATTCAACAGTTTTAATGCGTCAACAATTGGATGAAAAAGACCGCATTCATTATTTAGAAATACTTCAAGAAGAATCAAGTAGAATGCAAGAAATGGTAAGAAATTTATTGGATTTAGCAAAATTGGATGAAAATAATTTTACGATTAAGAAGGAAATGATTGCTTTAACACCTTATTTAGAAGCTTTACAAAAGCGAATGACACCGTCGTTTTCACTTCAAAATACGAAGCTCAACCTTCAAATAGATGGAGAATTCTCCGTTGAAGCTGATCCAATTCGTTTGGAACAAATTTTGTTAAATTTATTAGATAACGCATTAAAATATGGGCATCCAAATACAGTTGTTAACATCCGTATTTATGAAGAAAATCGTGACATTGCAATTGAAGTCCAAGATGAAGGAATCGGTATTCCAGAACGAGAAATCGACTATCTATTCGAGAAATTATACCGTGTAGAAAAGTCGAGATCGCGCGTATCTGGTGGTTCTGGCTTAGGTTTAGCAATTGTCAAAGAGTTAGTGGAAGCACATGATGGAAAAATTGAAGTAAGTAGTGAATTAGGTGTCGGCAGTACGTTTACAATTTGGCTGAAAGGGGTTTACGAAACGAATGACAACAATTTTACTCGTGGACGATGAACAACGAATGTTAGATTTAATTGAGTTGTTTTTACTGCCACATGGTTATAAAACGATTAAAGAAACGAGCGGTAAAAATGCTACTATGCATGTGAAAGAACAGCAGATTGATCTCGTATTATTAGATGTCATGATGCCGGAAATGAATGGTTGGGAAGTGTGTAAAGAAATTCGGACGTTTTCAAATGTGCCAATCATACTGTTAACGGCACGTTCTGAAATTACCGATAAAGTGAAGGGATTAGAAGGCGGAGCAGATGATTATATGACAAAACCATTTGATGAACGTGAATTAACAGCAAGAGTGCAAGCCATTTTACGTCGTACAGAAGAGAAGCCTTCAAATATTAGCCAATTTGAACAGTTTACCTTAGATAAAAACACCTATACTTTACACTTTGAAAACTTGAAACAAACATTGACGTTAAAAGAGTTTTTAATTATTGAAGCGATGTTACAGCATCCGTTAAAAACATTTACACGTGAAGAGTTATTGCATGCAGCATGGGATTTTGATACATATACCGATATTCGTACGGTCGATTCTCATATCCGGAATTTACGCGATAAACTAAAGGCTGCGAAGTTTCCGATGGATCGTTGTTTAAAAACAGTGTGGGGCATCGGGTATAAATGGACGGAAGGATAGGAAGGTGTAGCGTATGTATTATTGGTTGGCACAATTTAGTCAAATGGTGATGGATCCAGTCATTCGCCTCGTGCATGCAATGGAAAATTATCCGCTCATTGTGGCGATTTTATTAGGCATAATTGGTGCAGTAGCGCCGTGTCAATTAACAGCAAATATGAGTGCGATAACATTATATGGCAATCAATCTGTTCAAAAAGGACAAAATAGAATGGAAATTACTTTATTTATCGTCGGGAAAATTACCGCATTTAGTTTACTTGGTTTATTCGCATGGTTATTAGGTGAAGCATTTGAACAAACTTTGCTCGCATTTTTTCCGTGGATGCGTAAATTAATCGGGCCAATGATTGTCGTTACTGGACTCGTTTTAATTGGTGCGCTCAAGATGAAATGGTTAGGAAAACTTACTTCACGAATTCCACTCAAGTTTAAAAGTGGAAAATTAGGGTCATTTTTACTCGGTGTCAGTTTTTCGCTGGCATTTTGTCCGACGATGTTCGTGTTGTTTTTCGTATTACTCATGCCCATTACCGTGACAAGTACATATGGATTCATCTTCCCAGCTGTATTTGGCATCGCGACAGCACTTCCTTTACTCGTCCTATATTTCTTCATTTGGTTTTTTGATGCCAAACGTTGGATGATGAAAAAAACGAGGGTAGTGGGGCAGTTTATTCAAAGAGTCGCAGGCATTATCCTCATTATGATCGGCATATTCGACACGATGACGTTTTGGTCAATTTAATCCAATTTGAAAGTTCACATTGCTGCCTTTTCATCTGCAAAGTTGCTGCATATTTAGTTGCTACACTAGAGGTAACGAATACAAAATGAAAGAAGGTAGTTCGGATGAAGCGAAAAGGACTCATACTCACGATGAGTATTCTTGTATTAGGTGCTTGTAGTAATCCTTTTTCCAAAAGTAGTGAAGACTTTCCGTCACATCGACCGATGCATGAAAATCAAGAATCTCAAGGCATGATGGGTGGCAAGGAGCATATGTCAAATGGGATGGAAGGACATATGAGCCATGATGATGTAGTGGCACTGAATGATTCCACTGGGGAAAATGAATTGAATATTCCGGCTGTGCTCGAATCAGATGAACAAGATGAGATTGCTTATACAGTAAGGGCTAGGAAAGGTCAAACCGAAATATTTGAAGGCATTCAAACGGATACACTTGGTTATAATGGCGATTTTTTGGGACCGATGTTACGTTTCGCAAGAGGTGAAACAGTAAAAATTAAGTTAGTTAATGAATTAGATGAAATGACTACATTTCATTGGCACGGATTAGAAGTTGAAGGAACTGCGGATGGTGGACCACATGATATGCTTGAGCCTGGTGAAGAAAAAGTTATTACGTTTGACGTTGGTCAAGAAGCTTCTACATTATGGTTCCACCCACATCCAATGGGCGAAACGGCTAAGCAAGTATACAACGGTTTATCAGGATTAATTTATGTGGATGATAAAAATTCAGTGAATGCCGAGCTGCAGAATGATTACGGAGTGAATGATTTTCCACTCATTATTCAAGATAAAATTTTTGATGCTAACAAGCAATTAAATTACGAAGCGGCGATGAATACAGATGGTACAGTCGGAGATACATCCTTAATTAACGGCACATTTAATCCCAAACTGACAGTGCCTAAAGGAAAAGTACGGCTTCGCTTATTAAATGGTTCGAATGCGAGAAATTATACATTTAAATTAAATACCGGAGATGCTTTCGTACAAGTAGCGACTGATGGTGGATTTTTAAATGAGCCGATTGAAATGAAGGAATTAACATTAACGCCATCTGAAAGAGCTGAAATTATCGTTGATTTTTCTACAATCGAAAAGATTGAAAATCTCGCATTAATGAATGATGAGGATACAATTTTATTACCATTTGAAATTTCGGGTGACAAAGCAAAGGACGTGGAATTGCCACAAACTTTAAATGATTTTTCAGTTACGGAGGAAGAATTAAATTTACCTGTGACGAAGAAAATTGAGCTATTCGGTATGATGCATATGGTGACAATTAACGGTAAGAAATATGATCCGAATCGCATTGACTTTACGCAAAAGCAAGGCGAAACGGAAGTGTGGGAAATATATAATAAACCTGACATGATGGGTGGTATGATTCACCCCTTCCACGTTCATGGGACACAGTTTAAAATCCTTTCTAGGAACGGGGAAACGCCGCCTTTAAATGAACAAAGTTGGAAAGATAGCATTTCTTTAGAACCGGATGAAACTGTGAAAATCGCCATTCAGTTCAAGCATAAAGGCATTTACATGTTCCACTGTCATATTTTAGAACATGAAGATAACGGTATGATGGGACAAATACAAGTTGAATAGATGTCGGTTGTAGTTGAAAAGGTGTAACGAGAAAAAATATCGTTGCACCTTTTCGTATTGAATTAACGTTTAGACGATTTCGTTTTGTAAATAAACAGTCCTAATAGATAGCCGTAAACGAAGTGACCGATAAGCCAGTAGAAAAGAGAAGTGAAATCAGTAATTTCCGGCGTGCGTTCGGAAAATCTCGTCGTTGGGTAAATGAAAAGACCAATTGCCAAGTTAATGAAAATCGCATATTTTATGATGCTTTTGCGACTTGTCACGCGTAATTTCTCAAATAGTAGGAAGAGACAAGCTGTTAGGATGACTGAAATGATTAAATGAAACAGCACTTCAATGGATTCTGGATACGTGTAATTTTTGAAAAATGGAATGTAGTCAACATTTAAAAGGAGCGTGTATACTTTAGCACCTGTAACTGTTTCAATTGTTTTAAATAAGAGTGCGAAAACTAAGCCTGGAATGATGCCTGAAATGGCAATTGCGAGCCAGTTTCTTTTAATAAATTCGATGATGCTCACCTATTTCAATATGATTTCATTTAAGTATAACAAAATTTGGAAATAATAGTTGTGGCGCGTTGGGATAAATGGTGCATTCAACAGTTTGGCGGTGAACGGAACGATGAATAAATGCCGGGATTGATTGAATCATTTCAATAAGCGACAAATTATTTCCTTGAATGGTCGAATCTTTTCGATAAGTGGTCGAATCACTTTCACGAACGACCGAATCAATTCATTTAACGATCGAATCTTTCCTATGAACGACCGAATCCATTTTAAAAGCGGCTTTCTTGATTGATAATAACTCTATAAGAAAAGGCTTTATCCAAATTAAACTTATATCGTTTACACATCACAAAGTTTATGCTAGGGTAGTATTAACTAAATAGAAAACTCTTTTCTTATTAAGAGAGACTGAGGGATTTGGCCCGATGAAGTCTCAGCAACCTGCCAGTCGGTAAGGTGCTCCTGCCAGCAGGGAAACCTAATCAATGAGGAATATTTTGACGGATCAAACTCTTCTCTTAATCGGGAGGAGTTTTTATTTTAGTCAAATTTTAGGAGGGATTTCATTGACGAAATTACTACAACTTTATGCAGCGAAAGAACAACTGGAGGAAAAAGCAGTAGCCGGTACAGCATCAGCGATGAAAAAACATCATGAATTAAAGCAACTTCAACAGGAAATTGATTATTATCAAGATGGAGACATGCTGTCAAAAACGACTATTCAACATGCTTTAACAGAGATTCAGCAACTGGAAGTTCAAATTAAAGAGTTGACGGCTGAGTTAAACGTGAAAAAAGACGCTTTACATCACTATGGATTTGGTGCGCATACAATTTAACAGTAGATGGAGGACATTTCTTATTCAATAGAAAGGTCTTTATGCTATGATAAAATTTATAGAATGATTGTAGGGAGTTAGATTTATGAATGAAACGTATTTCTATCAGTTTTTAGAAGTTGAATCAAAAGAGCTCGCTTATGTAGCAAGAGAACTTGAACATAGTATCTTCACGAACCCGAGAACGATGTTGACGCATGCGAGAATATTTGTCGAAACAATTTTACAAAAGGTCATGAAATTAGAAAATATTGAAACAGAACAATGGACGACTTTAAAAGAACATTTGGACCTACTAACAGAACACGGTTATTTAACGACTGAAGTGAAAGATGCACTGCATACGATTCGTTTAAAAGGCAATCAGGCAACGCATCAAGCAAGACAAATTCGTTATTCTGAAGCACTAATTACATGGGAAGCCATTTATGATGTGGTGAAATGGTATGTGGAAGTGTATGCGCCGTTAACGATGGAAGTGCCAACTTACGAAGATCCAGCTGTAAAATATGAACAAGTATTTGATACAAGTGAGCTGGAAGAACGTTTGCAAATGCTAGAAAAGTTAATTCAACAATCAATTGAAGGAAAAGCGGGAGAGAAAGAAGTTGGTCATGTGAAACCAATACCTCTATTTAAAGATCAAAAACCTGGCTACACAACGATTCGCACGCTGACGTACAAAAATCAACAATTAGACATCCCATACTTTTTACGAGATGCATTTTTACTACCACAACGATTTGACAGTTCGGAACGTTTTTTAATCCGACTAGGGGCAGAACAACAAGCGCGCATTATGAGTGAACTGCCAGACAACCTAGAAAATCTACATAATCATGTGACGCGTTATAACGAAACGAATGACGAGGCTTTATTTCATGAATTAACAAACTTTGTAGCGGAAGAAAAAGCGAGAAGAGAATTAAAAGTACGTCGTCCAGGAGAATTGTTTTTCTTTTACAAAACAGATTATGTCGTCGTCACGGAGCATTTGGAAAATATTGAATTGACAACAGAAAATTTCACTGGTTTTCCGAGCTTCATTAAGCAATTAAATGAGCAAGGCTTTGAAAAAGTAGGGCAATTGCCGAGTGAACTTGTCACGTTAGCCAAATATAAGGGTGTTGGAAAAGGGACGTTAGAAAAGTTTTTCAATCAATTAAAACAACAATAAAGGGGAGATTGTGTTGAACAGAGAAGCATATATTCAATTAGATGGAGTAGCGTTAGCAAAATTAATTGACGAGAAAGAAGTGTCTGTTGAGGAAGCGCTAGATGCAAGTTTTCAGCAGCTTGAAAAAGTAAATCCAGAATTGAATGCGGTTACTTATACGAGAAAAGACCGTGTGTATGAAGAGGCGAAACAACTACAACATGGTCCTTTTAAAGGAGTCCCTACTGTATTAAAAGATATATCTCAAACAATCGAAAGCGAACCATCTACAGGCGGAGCACGTTTAATGAAAGAAATGCGTGCTCCTGTAACAGCTCATTTCACCAAACAATTATTAAAAAGTGGTGTGCTGTCAATAGGGAATTCTACAACGCCTGAATTTGCTTTGAAAAATATTACAGAGTCAAAATTGCACGGACCAACTCGAAATGCTTGGAATCAGGATTATGCACCAGGTGGCTCTAGCGGTGGAGCGGCCGCACTTGTCGCTTCAGGTGTAGTGCCCATCGCAGGTGCTAGTGATGGGGGCGGATCGATTCGAATTCCGGCTTCATTTAGTGGGCTTGTCGGCTTAAAACCTACGAGAGGGCGTACACCCGTAGGACCTGGCGTAGGACGCAATTGGCAAGGCGCTGCGATTGATTTCGTTTTAACTAGATCTGTACGTGATAGCGCGAGAATGCTAGATCAACTACAAGTGGTTCAACAAGCTGCTGCTTTCCAAACCCCTTTATTTTCCGGTAGTTATGAAGAAACAGCGAATAAAGATTTTGAGAAACCATTAAAAATTGGCTTTACAACAACTTCACCTGTTGGTACACCTGTATCAGAAGATGCAAAACAAGCGGTGTTAAAAGTTGTCAAATGGTTAGAAGAAAAAGGACATCAAGTAGAGGAAGTAGACAATGGTGTTGACGGCAAACAATTAATGCGCAATTACTTTTTAATGAATAGCGGTGAAATGGCGACTTTAATGCAGCAAATCGAAGCGGGTATTGGCCGAACAGTAACGTCAAACGATATAGAAGTCGAAACTTGGTTACTGAATGTAGCGGGGCAACATGTCTCAGCGGCCGAGTTTTCAAGTAGTTTAGCTTCTTGGGATGTGGCGGCAGAACAAATGGCTACATTCCATGAAACGTATGATTTTTACGTAACACCAGCTGCAGCATTTGGTGCACCTAAAATCGGCGAATTAACACATTCAGATGAGAAAGCTCGTCAGTTAATTGAGGAAGTAGAGAAGTTAACACCAGCAGGTCAGCAAGAATTGATTTACGACATGTTTTTACCGAGCTTAACATATACACCTTTTACACAACTGGCAAACTTAACCGGACAACCTGCAATTAGTGTGCCTGTTCATTTAACAACTGACAATTTACCACTAGGAGTGCAATTTATGGCGCCTAAGGGTTCGGATGAAACTTTATTACAAATTGCCCATCAACTTGAACAATCGGATTTATGGGTGGGTATGAAAGGGAATCCTTATTTTAATTAATTGAATTAGTTAGCGCCAAAAGTGATGTGAAAGTAGCTTTTGGCGTTTTTCTACATGCGTATCTTTTATATGATGAACTTAAAACTTTATAGAAACCGATCGTTAAGCGAGTCAATCGAGTATTTTTTCTGGATTTTTTTTGGTAAACAAGTAGAATGAGAGATAAATAAAAAGTCCTATGTCAAAAAGGGTAGTTGAGATAAAATTATAAATATACCTAAAATAGCTTTTTATTGAGCCTTAGTCCGTCATCAGAAGAATAAGGTTCAAGTCTGTTTTTGGCGATGTACGACAGTATATGCATTGTTCAAATGAAAACATCAATAAAAGAAGGGTATCGTATGGGAAAACAATACTATTTATTTTTAGATGAGTCGAAACCGAATGGCAATAACATTAAACATTTATGTTTAGCTGGTTTAATTATTGAAAAAGAAGTATATGAGAGAGAAGTATTACCAGAAGTTAAGCGTCTAAAGCATGTAATTTTTGGCAATGAAAATGTGATTTTACATGAATCTGAAATCCGAATGGCGAATGGTGCTTATCGAAATTTAAGAAGGAAAGAACAACGTCAATTGTTTTGGGAGAAGCTCGCAAACTTATTCCGAATGAAGAAAGTTATTTCAGTAGGTTCAGCAGTAGATGTCACTGAATTTAAAAGAATCTACAGTGACACGGATTTAAACGATGAATACTACATCGCATTACAAATTGTGTTGGAAAATTACGTTCATTTTCTAAAACAAAGAGGGGCGACAGGTCAAGTATACATAGAAGGTACGAATGAAAAGGATGATATTAAACTTCGCAATACTTATCATAAAATTATTGCAAATGGAACGCTTTATTTCAACCAAAACGCGTTTCAAGAAAAACTATCTACCATTCATTTTTTCATGAAAGCTGATAATCATATAGGAATTCAATTAGCAGATTTTGTACCGGGAGCCTTGAATCGCAAATGCAATGGATTAAAACCAAAAAAGCCCTCATTACTTCCTCTAATCGAATCTACTTTATACGATGGCAATCTCCGTTTAAAAGATCGATTTGGTTTTCGAGTACTTCCATAATGCCTTGACAGTGGAAGTGAATGTAAGTTGGAATTACATGTAGCTATTGATTTATAAAAGTGCAATCCACTAATAAGTTTAGAACTTTTTAGTGGATCGTTTTTATCGCCAATAATTATTGGCAGCCGATATTGTTTGGAAATGGATTGCGATGACTTGAGATGCCATCGTTAAACTGTCTGGATTTTCAGCATAAACTGGACGTAATTGGCTTCTCACAGCAGCGTCAGGTTGTGTATAGCCCACACCTTTACGTGCTAATGTAATTGCCAGTTCAAATCCTTCTTGCGGTGAACCTGTAATTAGACTTGGTAACCATGTACTCATCTTCAATCCCTCCTATTTCTTCTCTCTTCTATAATAACTTATTATTTCGTTAAATTAAAATATTCCGAACTAATTTATTATTTTTTTAAAATGACATATGTTAAGCAAACAAATCGCCTTTTTCTTGACAAATCTTATAATTCATTTTACACTTTAAGTACTTTAATTATTAAACTATTTAATCATTGAAATGTATGGAGGTATTTTAAATGACTCGAAGTGAACGATTTAAAAACTTTGAAAAAGTGTTTTGGCAATTATCGCGGAAAATGGAGCATAGGTGGCAAACTATCTATGCAAAAACATTTCCAGGTTCCCAGTCGCAAATTATGTATTTAATTGCTGAAAAAGGACCTTTAAAAATGTCTGAATTAGCGGCGTCTCTTCATATTACGGCAGGTGCCGTCACGACAGCTTCCAATTTACTAATTGAACGTGGTTATTTAGTGCGCTTGCCAAATGAAGTAGATCGACGTGTTATTCAATTAGATATTACAGAAAAAGGACGAACAGAAATAGAGCAACTACAAATGGAAGGAAAAAAGGTATTGCGAGCCGTTTTTAAAGATGTTTCAGATGAAGATTTCGAGATGATGTATTTAATTTTTGAACGTGCGCTCGTGAATATTGATGAAATTTCGTAAGTAATGGTTTCAAAATTCTAAAGGGGTGTTTTAAATTAATAAAATGTTAAAGCCAACGATCTTATCGATATCGATGGCAACGGTTATGGCGGGGGCTGCCATTTCACCAGCGCTAGGATTAATTGCAAAAGCATTTCCAGAAGCAAGTCCCACAATGATCAAATTAATTCTAACAGCGCCTTCACTGATGATCATTCCATTTTCGTTTTTATCTAGTTATTTAACTACTAAAATTCCTAAAAAGACCATTTGTTTAATCGGCTTAGTCATTTACATAATGGGTGGAGTAGGACCGCAATTTGTTTCAAGTATTGCAGCTTTATTAACATTGCGTTTAATATTAGGTGCAGGCGTCGGACTAGTGATGCCTTTGTCCATGACGCTTATTAATGATTATTTTGAAGGCAAAGAACGTACGAAGATGATGGGCTATAATTCGGCATTTAGTAATGTTGGCGGCATACTGACCATGTTACTCGCTGGATGGTTAGCAACATTTAGTTGGCGAGTCCCTTTTAATGTCTATTTTTTAGGTTTAGGTATCTTTATTTTAATTTTCTTCTTTCTTCCCAAAGAGCAAGTCCAACGACATAATTATGAAAACAGGGGCAAACTTCCACTTGCTGTCGTAGGTTATGCAGTAGCGATGGGCGGAATTATGCTGGCTTATTATGCAATTGCGACAAATATTGCACTGTATTTAGAACAAAGTGCTTTAGGGAATGCGGCACTTGCCGGTACGGTTGTATCATTTACAACGGTAGGCGGTATGATTACGAGTTTACTACTCGTTCAAATCGAAGTTGCTTTAAAACAATATATTATTCCGATTATGTTATCAATTATGGGCATTGCATTTTTCATATTAACCGTTACGCATCAATTGCCACTTGTTATTTTAAGTGTTTGTTTTGTAGGGTTTGGGCAAGGTGTGTTATTTCCAACTTTATCGCTTAAGGCATTGGATCAAGTACCTTTTACTCGTGCGGATCAAGCCATCGCTTTAACATCTAGCTTTACTTTTTTAGGTCAATTTTTATCACCGATTGTATTGGACGGATTTGCAAATTTACTTGGTAGAGCAAGCATTAGATTCCAATATGGTACACTATCTGTTGCTTTATTGACAACGGTTATCGTTAGCTTTTTCTTTATCCTGAAGAACAATCGACTAGAAACTTCGCATTAAAAAATGTCTTCCGAAGTCTATTTTCGGAAGACATTTTTTTAATGATTTTTAATGACAACTTGTTCAACGTTTAAGCGATTTTGATGTTTGGCATTATGGTAAATAATATCGGAAATATCATCTGGCTCCATTAATCCAGCAGTTCTTTCTTGATCGTAAATACCGTCCCAAAACTCTGTACGCATACCACCCATATAAGCACCAAATACGTGAATATTGGTTTCTTTTAATTCGATTAATAAACTTTCGTGAAAACCACGCATGCCAAATTTACTTGCGCAATAAACCGATTCTGTCGCTTTACCTTCAAGCCCAGCTGTGGAAACGATATTTAAAATACTTCCTTCATTACGTTCTTTCATCGAAGGTAACACTTCTTGTGTACAAAAAATCGTCCCTTTTACATTAATATCAATCATTTGATGGACAGCATCTTCTGATAAATTCTCGACTTGATCGAAGACACCAACTCCGGCATTATTTACTAATACATCAATTGTGCCATGTTCAGCTTGAATGTCGGAAAATACTTGTTGTACTGCCTTTTTCGATGCAATATCAACTGAATAAACAGATGAATGACCTCCTGGACATTTTTGTGCTGTTGTTTGTAATTTCTCTATCGTTCTCCCTAATAAACAAACATGATAACCATCTTTAGCATATAATTCAGCAAGTGAAGCACCAAGCCCACTGCCAGCCCCTGTAATGACAACTGTTTTTTTCGTCATGGAAACAAATCCTTTCTTTCTTTACTCACTTTATTATAACATGTCATTGTCAACTTCATCATGTATATGGGTTGCATTACGCCCTTTATGAAGCGTATTGCTAGTGAATGAAGAATAAAGTGGATCTAAAAACTAAAGCGGTAAATGAATGGACTTAAATGCCTAAAATGTCGCTTCTAAAGTGACATTTTATCATTTTAAAAATGGTAAACTTAAGACATCTTAATAAAGAAAGGATAGAACGTATTGTTTTTTGCCGTAATCTTTGCATTATCAATCATTTTACTACTCTTAAGACTGGCAATTTTCTTCACTAAAATTGGCTTTATCTCTGCTGTAATTATTGATTTTCTGCTAATAGGCGGTTTTTTCACTCGTTATGCGCATAGACAAATCATTCCAAACTTTTCGAGTGGTAAAGCGATTTACTTTTGGGATCTTATAGCTTTCCTTTTAATTTGTAGTACATACGCGATTTTACTAGTCATTATTTCTAGTAAGCTTCCTAAATTGGCATATATTCTTCATTATATAATCGCATGGATCGGCATGGGGCTGTTTTACAGCATTGTTATGCTAATTATAAACAATGATTTACCTCAGTTACTAGACAATGATACAGCGAATTATATACTTCATTTGACAGCGGTTTCTTTCCTTGCATTGTTTTTCCTGAGAATTCGTTTATTAATGATGGAGAGAATT
>ERZ808028.956-NODE-956-length-19542-cov-5.441459_pt1 | contig 19542 bp, 16 predicted proteins | sample MGYA00380184_ERZ808028 | MGnify/ENA primary metagenome ERZ808028 (study PRJEB31490, sample SAMN06133397) | mouse gut metagenome | isolation source: J8_1 | host: mice | place: China: Chengdu | collected 2015-05 ...
TTCCAGAACCCGACTCTCCAACAATCGCTAATGTTTCTCCTTTTTTCAAATTAAAAGAAACATTCCTTACTGCATTGACCGTATGATCTTTCATTTTAAAAGCAACATGTAAATCTTTCACATCTAATATTGTTTCGCTCAATTAAAACACCCCACTTACTTTCTCATTTTCGGATCGAGTGCATCCCTTAAACCATCAGCTAGTAAGTTAAAGGAAATCATCACTAAACTTATAATCACAGCCGGATAAACTAATTTATACGGGAAGTTTCTCATCGTTTTATAACCATCTTCAATCAATACCCCTAATGAAGCAAGTGGTGGTTGTAAACCGAGTCCGATAAAGCTTAAAAATGCCTCAAAGAAAATGGCTGTTGGAATTGTAAACATAACAGTTACAATAATCGGTCCCATCGAATTCGGTAATAAATGTTTGAATATAATTCTTGGGTTTGAAGCACCTAATGTTCTAGCTGCTAAAATGAAATCTTGCCCTTTTAACTTTAATGTTTGTCCTCTCACAACTCTGGCCATTCCTACCCATCCAGTAATAACCATCGCTAAAATGATGGACGTAATCCCAGGTTCCAATATGAGGATAAATAAAATAATAATGATTAAGTTTGGAATCCCGACTAAAATTTCAATAATCCTTTGCATGACATTATCGAGTCTTCCTCCATAATATGCGGAGACACCGCCATAGACAATCCCTATGACCAAGTCTAGTGCCGCAGCGACGATGGCAATGAATAAGGAAATTTGAACCCCTTTCCAAACACGCGTCCATAAATCACGACCAAATTCATCCGTGCCAAACCAATAATTCTCTTCAATATTACGGTTTGCATAAACATCATTGCCTTTTACATCTTTGCCATTAAAACCAATCCATTCTAAACCATGGATTTTGGGAGGCAAATGTGAGTGATCCAAATTTTGAGCCTTATATGTATGGTCATTTAAAGAAGGACCAATTAAAGCAAATAAAGTAATTAAAACTAAGATGATGACCGATAAAACGGCACCTTTATTTTTCATTAATCGCTGCATCGCTTCTGCCCAAAATGATACCGAAGGGCTAGAATCAATGCGTTCATAATCTTGATTTCTTTCTAATGGCACGAATAAATCATCCATAAGTTCTTTTTTTTCTTTAAGCCGTTGCGTCATGATTGTCCCCCCTTGGAAAGATCAATTCGCGGATCTAATAACATATACAAAATATCGACAATGAAAACGATAAAGATAAAGAGTGCACTATAAAATAATGTAATTCCCATAATGACACTGTAATCTAATACTAAAATCGATAATGTAAATTGTTCCCCTAAACCAGGAACACCGAAAATCTTTTCGATGACTAATGTTCCTGTAATAATTGAAACAGCTAATGGTCCTAACATCGTCACAACTGGAATCAGTGCATTACGGATGACGTGCTTAAAAGTAATCACACCTTCACTTAATCCTTTCGCCCGTGCCGTTACGACATATTCTTGACCGAGCACTTCCAACATTTCACTGCGGATAAACCTTGCGACAGTCGCAATAACCGCTACTGATAAAGCGAATGATGGTAGAATCGTACTGGCATAACTTTCCCATAAAGCGACTGGTAAGAGCTGAAATTTAACGCCAACAATGTATTGTAATAATGCTGCAAAAACGAATGAAGGAATACTCATTCCTAATACCGCAATTGTCACTGCCACATAGTCAACGATTGTATTATGACGCAGTGCCGATATAATGCCTAAAAACAACCCGATAATCGTTCCAAACACCATCGCTTGTGAACCGATTAATGCGGATGGACCAATTCGATCCTTTACCATACTAACAACGGTTCTTCCTTCAAACTGGAAAGAATACCCTAAATCACCTGTCACAAGTCCCCCTAAATATTTCAAATACTGCACCGCAACTGGTTTATCAAAACCATATTTGGCATCTAGTAAAATTCTTTGTTTCTCTGTTAATTTATCCGGATTGGAATATGGCGTTCCGGGAATAATTTTCATGAGAAAAAATGTAACAGATGCGATGATAAATAGCGTCACGAGCATTAATAAAATACGCTTTAAAACATACTTGGTCATTCCTACACCCCTTTTCAAAAAGATAAAAGCGTGACAGCCACTAATTGGCCACCCGCTTTTATCCACGTTATGAAATCAATTATTCAATATCTGCCCACTTATAAGAGAAGTCTGGTCCAGATGGATGACGAATTAAATCTTTCACTTTTGGATTTTGCAGTACAGATGCACCACTTTGATATAAAGGTGCAACAGCCGCATCTTCCTCTAGTAATACTTTTTCAAGCTCTAGTAAAATATCGAAACGTTTACTTGCATCTGTTTCCGTACGCGCTTCTTCTACTAACTCATCAATCTTCGGATTATGGTAATCCATACGGTTTGCTGAGCTGCCTTTAACCCACATATCTAAGTAAGTCATCGGATCACTATAATCTGGTCCCCAAGTAGAAAGTGAAATATCATATTCAATCGCCTTTTCAATTTCAAGTCTTTGTGCGAATGGTACTGATTTTAACTCTAAGCTGAAACCTGGTAATGCTTCTTCTAGTTCCGCTTGTAAATATTCCCCAACTTTTTTCATTGCTTCTGTATCAGCCATATTGATGGATACTTTTAATTCGTCAAAGCCTAAATCAGCTTGTGCTTTTTCCCAAATAGCTTTTGCTTCTTCTTTTGTTCCTTTGTTAATGTCACCATTTAATTCACGGTAGTCTTTACCGTCCGGTGAATTATAATAACCTTCCGCAACTACACCGTATAATGGTGCTGAACCGTCTTTTAAGATTACGTCTGTTAAGCCTTCACGGTTAATCGCCATCGTAATTGCACGACGAACTTCTGGATTTTTCAACACTTCATGATTATGGTTAAAACGTAAAAATGTCGTTCCACCAAGCTTGTCTTGTGAAAAATCTGGATCATCTTGATATTGGTCTACTAATGAAGTTGATAATGAAACGCGGTCAACTTTATCTGTTTCATAAAGGTTAGCAGCTGAAGATGGTTCTTTTATAACTACAACCGAAATCTCATCTAAGTTTACTGCATCTTTATCCCAATAATCTTCGTTCTTTTCAAATTTCCAACCTTGTTCTTGCGTCCAATTGACAAGTTTAAATGGTCCATTTGATAAAATATTATCTGCTGTTAACGCATATTGATCGCCTTGTTCTTCAACAAAAGCTTGGTTTTGTGGTAAAAATGTCGGGAATGACATTAATGTAACAAATAATGGGTTTGGTGCTTCTAGTGTAATTTCTAATTCTGTATCACTAATCGCTTTAATCCCTAATTCATCCGCTGCCATTTCCTCATCCATAATCGCTTCTGCATTTTTAATACCTGCAGTTACTAGCATATAGTTATATGCACCTTGCTCTTCCATTACACGTTTCCATGCATATTCAAAGTCTGCTGCTGTTACAGGCTCTCCATTACTCCATTTTGCATCTCTTAAAGTAAATGTATGAACCGTTTCATCATCACTAATATCGTGATTCTCCGCAATCGCAAGTTCAGGATTATTATCTTTATCCATACGATATAGCCCTTCAGTTGAGTTATATAATACGTCAAACGCAACTGTATCATGTGCTTTCGTTGAATCTAGTGTCGGAATATCTGAAGAAGATGTTAATCTTAAAACTTTCTTTCCACCTTCAGAACCTCCACTTCCTCCATCACTTTTAGAACCACTCCCCCCACTATCATTCGAACTGAAATTACAGCCCGTTAAAATGAGTAGTAGAGATAATAGCATTACAGTTAATAGCTTGTAGCTTTTCCTCATAATCTTTCTCCCCCTTGTTAAACGCTATTAAATTAATTATAATTGTAAGCGATAACAGAACTGAATACAACATATTTTTACAAATTTCGAACAATTACCAATATATTAATTTAGGAGAATCATCTATGAATACAAAAGCATCAACGTTTAGCACAGTAATATATTGTATACTTTTTACAGTTATCTATTTTACAATTCCATTACAATTGACTCGATTTTTAAACATCTCTTTCATTACAAGCAGCATTGTTTTTCTACTCTTATTGGCATTAGTCGTTTGGAAAGAAAAGTTTTTATTTAACTTCTTTACGAAATTAAAATATTTTTTACAACGCGTTATTCAAAAAGAAGACGCTATTCGAACATATGCAGGAGAATCCAATGCGCTATATAGCTATGAACGAAAAGTTCCATTTTTAAGTACAAGCTTCTCAATTATCGCTCCTATTTTTGTATTATCCATTGTGTTTTCCTTATTTGCTTAGTGAAGTTTTCAATAAAAAAACGTCGATCCCCACTACGAAGCGGGTTTCGACGTTTTCAGTTCTGTTATTTTGCAACAATATTCACAAGACGTCCTGGAATACCGATGATTTTCTTCACTTCTTTATCTGCTAAAAACTCTTTTACTTTATTATCTTCAAGCGCAATTGCTTCTAGCTCTTCTTTTGTACTATCTTTTGCAACTTCAATTCTTGCACGTACTTTACCGTTAATTTGAACCGCAATTTCAACTGTATCATCCACTAATTTAGATACATCAAATGTTGGCCATGCTTCGTACGTAATCGTATTTGTATACCCTAGTTTCGCCCATAGTTCTTCCGCTAAGTGGGGCACGATTGGGGAAATTAATTTCACAAAACCTTCAGCATAAGCTGTTGGAACACGGTCAACTTTATAACTGTCATTGATGAAGACCATCATTTGAGAAATCGCTGTATTGTTGCGCATTGCTTCGAAGTCTTCAGTTACTTTTTGCACCGTTTGGTGATACACTTTTTCAAGTTCTCCACCTTCTTCTCCACTAATTTTCGCATTTAATTCGCCTGTTTCTTCATTCACAAACAGTCTCCAAATACGATCTAAGAAGCGTCTTGCACCGTCTAAACCATTTGTAGACCATGCTTTAGATGCATCTAATGGCCCCATAAACATTTCATATAAACGTAAAGTATCTGCACCATGTGAATGAACGATATCGTCAGGGTTAATGACGTTACCTAGAGATTTAGACATTTTTTCATTACCTTCGCCTAAAATCATTCCTTGGTTAAATAGTTTTTGGAATGGCTCTTTCGTTTCAACAACACCGATATCATAAAGCACTTTATGCCAGAATCGTGCGTACAGTAAGTGTAATACCGCATGCTCTGCACCGCCGACATAAATATCGACTGGTAACCAACGCTTCGCAAGTTCAGGATCGATTAATTGCTCATCATTGTTTGGATCGATATAACGTAAATAGTACCAGCAGCTTCCTGCCCATTGTGGCATTGTATTCGTTTCACGACGACCTTTCATGCCTGTTTTCGGATCTACTACATTGACCCACTCATCAATGTTCGCAAGTGGGGATTCACCTGTTCCGCTCGGTTTAATATTCGTCGTTTTCGGTAATTCAAGTGGTAATTCAGATTCATCAACTGTTGTCATCGTGCCATCTTCCCAATGAATAATTGGGATTGGCTCACCCCAGTAACGTTGACGAGAGAATAACCAGTCACGTAAACGATACGAAATTTTCTTCTCACCTTTACCTTGTTCAACAAACCAAGCAATCGCTTTTTCAATTGCTTCTTCTTTACCTAAGCCGTTTAAGAAATCAGAGTTAATATGTGGACCATCTTCAACGTATGGACCTTCTTCAATATTGCCGCCTTCAACAACTTCGATAATTGGTAAATCAAATTTCACTGCGAACTCATAGTCACGCTCATCATGTGCTGGAACCGCCATAATTGCACCTGTACCGTATGAAGCTAATACATAGTCTGCAATCCAAATTGGCATCTTCTCGCCACTTGCTGGATTAATTGCGTAAGCCCCTGTGAAAACACCTGTTTTTTCATCTGCTAAATCTGTACGTTCTAAATCTGTTTTACGTTTTACTTCCGCAACATATGCCTCAACAGCTTCTTTTTGTGCTTCCGTTGTAATTTGTGCTACTAATTTATGCTCAGGTGCCAATACTGCATATGTTGCACCAAAAATTGTATCTGGACGTGTTGTAAATGCTTTAAATGTTTGCTCTGTACCATCAATGTCAAATGTTACTTCTGCACCTTCAGAACGGCCAATCCAGTTACGTTGCATATCTTTTAAGCTTTCTGGCCAATCTAGGTCTTCTAAATCTTCCAGTAAACGGTCCGCATATTCTGTAATGCGCAGTACCCATTGACGCATTGGACGACGCTCAACAGGATGTCCCCCACGCTCTGATAAACCGTCAATAACTTCTTCATTCGCCAGTACCGTACCAAGTGCTTCACACCAGTTCACGTCTACTTCGTCTACATAAGCTAGACCCTTTTTATATAATTGAATGAAAATCCATTGTGTCCATTTATAATATTTTGGATCCGTCGTATTCACTTCACGGTCCCAATCATATGAAAAACCTAAGTCTTGCATTTGACGTTTAAACGTTGCAATATTTTTCGCTGTAAATTCAGCTGGATCATTTCCTGTATCTAATGCATATTGCTCTGCTGGTAAACCAAATGCATCCCATCCCATTGGGTGAAGGACATTATAGCCTTGTTTACGTTTAAATGAACTTAAAATATCCGTTGCAATATAGCCAAGTGGATGCCCTACATGAAGTCCGGCTCCTGATGGATAAGGGAACATGTCCAGTGCATAAAACTTCGGCTTTGAAGGATCATTTTCCGTTTTATACGTTTTATTTTCTTGCCAATAGTGTTGCCATTTCTTCTCAATTTCTTTGTGATTGTACGTCATCATTTTTCCTCCTTAAAAATAAAAAAACTCGTCCCTTAAAAATATAAGGGACGAGATCATTTACAATAATTCCCGCGGTACCACCCAAATTGACGATTGATTCGTCCAACTTGTCTCCTTAACGCGGATCAACGGTGTTAATTACTAGATTCATCAACACATGCTCTAAGGCGAGTTCATCCATTTGACTTATCGGTTCGCACTACCCACCGACTCCCTGAAAAGCACCATAACGGACTACTATTCCTTATCAAAGCATTTAATATGAGTTACCTACATCTTACCCGATACGCCACAATTTAACAACTTAATTTCAATCTTTTCGACATTTATTTCATTTTAAAAACTAGATGCATGCTTCTAAACAATCATACATCGCGCATTTGATAACCCGCTTTTTTAACAGGTCGATCGAAGATGAACGTTGTAATGAGTGGAATAATCATTAATACTGTTAATAGTAAAATCATCACCTTCATCCCGTACATATCTACAAGAAGACCACCTGCAATCGGACCAATCATCCGGCCAATTGTTGCTGTAGAATTGACAATTCCTTGATAAAATCCTTCTCGCCCTTTCGGTGATAATTGATTAGCAATCGTCGGAATTGCTGGCCATAAAAACATTTCACCAAATGTCACAATAACCATTGCTACAACAAACATTTTAAAGGACCCTGCATAAGCTACGACAATAAATGAACTAATGAAAATAATGAGTCCAATCAACATTTGCATTTTCAAACGATCTTCCAATAATTTAATAATCGGTCGAATAATTGGCTGACCGACTACAATTAACAAACCATTAATCGTCCAAATTAAACTATATTGACGTAACGTAACCCCTAGTTCCAATGCATGTGTTGAAACCGTCGTTGACCATTGCGAATAGAGTAGCCAAGTTAATAAATAACCACTCGTTAAAATGAGCAATGCATAAAACGGTGCTTTTTGTTTAATTTTTTTCTTCTCTTTAATGACATTCGTATGCATTTCTGGTGCAGCAACCATTTTTCGATAGCCAAAGAAAGCGATAAAAAAGAATAACACATAGAAAAATAAATTCGCTGAAAATATGTAGTTGATATTAATAGATGCGACAAGCCCTGCTAATGACGGTCCAACTGCTACCCCTAAGTTTTGCGATAAATACAGCGCATTAAACGCCCTTCTTCCACCATCTGGCCACACAGAACCAATCATCGCATACATGGACGGGAAAATAATCCCACCAGTAAAACCAAGCACTGTTAAAAACCAAACATAATGTGGCCAATCATGCCAAAACACTAAACAAATTAGCGTAATAACGGATAATGCAATTCCACCAATAATAGATTTATAGCCACCAATTTTATCAAATAAAAAACCACCTAATAAATTCCCTACGACCCCCGCTGCAGCATTTAACATTAAGACAAATCCTGCCATCGTTAACGTTTGCCCTAAATACTCATGCATATAGATGGTATTTAAAGGCCATAAAAATGAGTTCCCCGTAACGTTTACAAGCATTCCAATTACCAATAACCAAACCGCTTTTGGCATGCAATTCCCTCCCATCCACTTCGCCAATCTCCCACGATGAGCTTATCTTAAATTTTAAGCTTATTTAAGAAAAACAACAAGATAAAAAGACGTTTAAAGTATATGATTCGCCCCACTTATGGTATTTTATAAGAATGAACTATATTTTGGAGGTTTTATCAATGAGTGAAGAGCTTGAATTACGCTCTCTAGAACGGGACGACTTATTATTCGTCCATAAATTAAATAATGATGCGGAAATTATGTCTTACTGGTTTGAAGAACCGTATGAAGCATTTGTCGAATTGCAAAATTTGTATGATAAACATATTCACGATCAAAGCGAGAGACGTTTCATCGTCGAAAAAGGCAATGAACGAGTTGGGATTGTTGAATTAGTAGAAATTGATTACATTCATAGAAGAACAGAGTTTCAAATTATTATCGACCCAATTCATCAAGGACGCGGCTATGCCAAAATCGCTACAAAACTCGGTTTGGACTATGCATTTCGAGTGTTAAACATGCATAAAGTCTATTTAATCGTTGACACGGTAAACGAAGCAGCAATCCATGTATATGAAAAGACAGGCTTTGTGACAGAAGCGGAATTAATTGAAGAATTTTTCGTTGAAGGAAGTTACCATAACGCACTTCGCATGTATATGTTGCAACATGATTATTTAAATAAAGGTGATAAAAATGAGTAATGCTGAACTTGCTCATTTTCCTTTTCCAACTGAAGGGAAACGCTATTACACTTGGTCTAAACATTTAAAAGAACATTTTGGGCATAAAGTGTTTAAAGTAGCCTTAGATGCTGGATTTGACTGTCCGAACCGCGATGGTACAGTAGCTTACGGCGGTTGCACATTTTGCAGCGTCGCAGGTTCTGGAGATTTCGCGGGAAATCGTGCTGACTCCATTGACGTGCAGTTCAATGAGATTAAGGAAAAAATGCACCGTAAATGGAAAGACGGCAAAGCAATGGCCTATTTCCAAGCGTACACAAATACGCATGCGCCTGTGGCAGTTTTAAAAGAAAAATTTGAAGCGGCTTTAAACCAAGAAGGTGTTGTCGGGTTATCGATTGCAACAAGACCCGATTGTTTACCAGATGATGTGGTCGAGTATTTAGCAAAATTAAATGAACGGACCTATTTATGGGTTGAACTTGGTCTTCAAACGGTCCATGAAGAAACTGCAAAACTCGTGAACCGTGCGCATGATTACGCAACTTATGTAGAAGGTGTGCGGAAATTAAGAGCACATGGCATTCGTGTTTGTGCTCATATTATTAATGGTTTACCTGGCGAAACGACGGACATGATGATGGAAACGGCAAAAGAAGTTGCCAAATTAGACGTTCAAGCAATCAAAATTCATTTGCTTCACTTATTAAAAGGGACGCCAATGGTCAAGCAATACGAAAAAGGTCAACTACAATTTTTAGAAAAAGAAGCCTATATTCAACTCGTCGTCGATCAATTAGAAATACTTCCTCCTGAAATGGTCATACAACGAATTACAGGAGACGGCCCTATCGATCAAATGATTGGACCAATGTGGAGCGTTTCGAAATGGGATGTTTTAAACGGGATTGATCGCGAATTAAAAGAGCGAGATAGTTGGCAAGGAAAGCATTACAAGAAAGAAGTGACAATTCATGAGTAACATCATTTTACATCGTGTGTTACCGTATTCAAAAAGATTAATTCAACAAGCTGTCTTACCTGGCGAAATAGTCGTCGACGCGACAGCTGGTAACGGCAACGATACACAATTTTTAGCAGAAACAGTCGGCGCAGAAGGACATGTTTATGCATTCGATATTCAACAACAAGCACTGGATACAACATCTGAACGACTTGGCCCACTAAATGACCATGTTTCGCTCATTTTAGATAGCCATGCAAATGTCGAGCAATATGTTAAAGCACCCATCGGCGGGGCAATGTTTAACTTAGGTTATTTACCATACAGCGATGATTTATCAGTCATTACAAAAGCAGAATCAACAATAGCTGCGGTACATAAATTGCTCGGATTACTGAAAAAAGAAGGTCTCATTACGATTTCAGTTTACGACGGACACGAAGGCGGACAAGAAGAACGAGATGCTCTATTAGCTTACGTGAGCGGATTGCATCAAGCCGATGTCCACGTCATTCGTTATGAATTAATGAACCTTCGCAACAACCCACCTTTTTTAATTGCGATCGAAAAATTACGTGACTTCAGTGAAGTACGGAAATTTGATTCGTAAAGTAAAGAGAACTTTTTACGATTCGTAGCTATTTTAAAGACATGTTTATACTTTGAAATACTGCGGGTAGACGGAAAATGCCGGAATGTTAAGGAGAAAAACATTCCGGCGTTTTTAATTTTGCTAATCTTGAGAGGGATTTTAGGACTTTGAAGGGTAAAGTGCTTAGCTAGAGGCAAATGCTTGCACCTAGAATGCAAATGGCCTCACTTGGAACGCATTCGACCAAACCTGGAAAGAATTCGTACACTTGGAATGCAAACACCCGACCAGCTATTACGCCAACCAACTCCTCCCCTATCCTAAACCACCCCCCGCTCATAACAACCATAAAAAAACTGTCATAGACGTTTAGTTTTCACTAAATGCCCTATGACAGTTTCATCAATTGACGGTTATAACATGCCGATCCATTTCCAGTAGGTTGCACTGAATAATAGGATGAGTAGATAACCGACAATTGTTAAAGCGATTCCCGACTTCAAGAAATCTTTTACCGTAAATGTTCCTGTACCGTAAGCAAGCATATTTTGTGGTGCACTTACGGGAAGTAAAAATCCGAAACTAATGACAAATTGTTGAATCAGAACAAAGCCAACATCGTTTGCATCAATCGCAATCGTCGTCGTTAATGCAATGAATATCGGAATAAGTGCAGATGATAAACTCGTAGCACTGGCAAATCCTAAGTGAATCAAAATATTAAATAAAGACAATAAGGCAATCGTCGCAAGAAGCGGCATACTTTCCAAGCCCATTGCACCAAAAATTTTATCCGATAACCACTGCGCACCGGATGTACTTAATAAGATGGTTCCAAGTGCAATCCCGACAGCAAAAACGATAATTGTACCCCATGGAATCAACTTTTCAACGGTCTTCCAATCAAATACACCAATTCTCGGCGTTAGTAAAACTGCAATGGCAACGATTGTCACTGTCGCAGTATCAAATGGATGTAAGATTTCTTCTGTTGACCAAAAAACGAGCAATACTAAAGAAACAATGATTAAACGCCATTCAACAGGTTTAATCGGACCGAGTTCTTGTAATTGTTTTTCGATTAATTCCTTACCACCTTCTACCACTTTCGTTTCAGGTTTAATTAAATTGATCATGACAAAATATAAGACGAATGACATAATAATTGACCAAGGTGCTGCATACATAAACCATGTGCCCCACGGCACCGACTCACCAAATTCACTTTCAATAAAGCCGATCGCGACAAGGTTCTGTGCTGCACCCGTCTTAATACCGACGTTCCAAATCGAGACAGCTTGTACAGCTGTAATAACTAATAATGCACCGAGCCTACTATTTTTCGGCAACCCAAATGCCGCTACCATACCAAGTAAAATCGGCACTACTGCCCCTGCTCTTGCTGTTGCACTTGGTACGAAAAACGCTAAAATAATCGAAACTAAAATGGCACCAAAAACGATTGCACCTGTTTTTACACCGACTTTGGATAAAATAAATAAAGCCAATCGTTTGTGTAAATTGGTCGCTTGCATGGCGGCTGCTAAAAACAATGCTGCTGCAACGAGCGCTACCGCCGAGTTAGAAAATCCACCTAATGCCATACTAAGTGCTTTCTTTGTGCCCATTAACACATTTGGATCTTCCAAAGCTGGTGCGAGACCTAATAACATCGCTAAAAGTGCAATAATCATCGCTGCACTAACTGGATAGGACACCGCTTCTGTCATCCATAAAATAACGGCAAATGCTAAAATTGCCAACGCTCTTTGACCCGCCACTGGTAAATCTGCTGGGTTTGGTAATAATACAATGAGAATGAGAACTGCAAATGCTAACGCAATCCATAGCGGTTTTAAATTCCGCTTATTTTTTTCTACGGCTGCTGCTTTTTCCATCATCTACACTCCTTTGAAGTATCTATTATTTACCCCTTTCCCTTATTATAGGACAATAAAACGATTTTTCAGATTAGAGTTCTGACGATTTAGTTACAATTTTTTCCATTTTCATAGTTTAGTAAAAAATTCATTCAAATCCTCCAATATCGCAATGCTCTCCACTCATTTCTTCACCTATAGGCTAAAACATTATCAACAAAAAAGTGTTACAAGCATGTTCCCAAAACGAATCATGATTGTAACACCCATTCACTTTAATCCAACTTCACTTCTCTTATATCACTTAAAACATTTTGCTGTCCAAAATCAGCTAAATTCATAAATGTAATCAATTTCTCAGCCGTTTCTTCAGCACTACTTAATAAACCTTGATCTTTATACGTCACAAATTTTTCATGAAGCGGGAATTTCTCTTCATCACTATTTCTAATCGTTTTTTGCATTTCCGTATCAATAATCCCCGGCGCAATCGAAACAATTTTCACAGGATGACTACTCGAAGCTTGCTCTTTTGCAACAACTACGGAAAAATGATCTATTGCAGCCTTTGTGGAGCAATAAACACCCCAACCTTCATACGCATTTCTTCCTGCACCAGATGAAATGTTCAACACTTTCTTCTCGCCTTCAAAATCTTTTAATTCGCGAATAAAAACATTCGTCAGCAGTAAAGGAGCAATAACATTTAACCGGTAAGCAGTATCAATGTTATCACTATCAATCGTCCCCATAACACCAATTGGTTCAACCGTACCTGCATTGTTAATTAACGTAAATGAAGTTGCTTGTTCTTTCCACTCAGCAATCTGTTCCGTTAATAATTCATCTAAATGGCTACTACTTGTTAAATCAACTTCTACAAAACGACTTGCTCTATTTGGATTTGTCCTTGCCAAACCAATAACAATATTCCCATCAATTTGGAGTTGCTCATAAAGCGCTCGGCCAATTCCTTTGGACGCGCCTGTTACAAAGTAAATATGAATGGTTCTCACTCCCTTTCTGTATAAGCTAAAAACCAAGGTTTAACATCTGTCGCTAATTTCTTTTGTACTTTACTGTGAAATACTTCTGCATCTTTAAAATCAACCAAAGTCGTGCCGAACCATTGCTCTACACGATCTCTCGTTACTTCGTACGTTGCATCTTTAAAGTGGAAATTCACCTGCTCTAGATTTCCAATTAAAGCCATTAACGCTGTGGCATTATAAATGACGGTTTGTCTACTATCATTTAAATTCTCTAATGTACGCACATCGTAATTGACCGACAATTCGTAACGATCAGCGTTTAATTCAATCCCATTTGTAAATTGATTATAGGGTAATCCGCCTAACAATGCGCTCATATTAGAAGCATCTCCCATATAAGCAGATTTATATTTTTCTACCTTTTCAAATTGATGTGTTGCAACATCTTGTTGCATTTTTTCTTCACCAATTTTCACTTTACTTGGCACTTCAAAAAATTGAATCCAAATAAATAATGGTACGCCGATGACTACGAGCGCAATCACTAACATCTTTCTTCTATCCATTCTGTTCCCCCACTTACCTCATACAATCTAGAATTCTACCTATTCCAGTGTAACATCTTCTAATATTTTTTGAAATATTAATTTTTTCTAAAAGAAAAAATCTAGAAAAGTAAACTGAGCCTACTTTTCTAGATTTCCAATTTATATCGCTACAACGCCAATTACAACAGCGATGAGTAGTAGCACAATACTGAATGCCCACATGAATAAAAATGAATAACGAATGTGTTTTCCCATTTCCAATCCAGCTAAACCTAAAGCTAACCAAAGCGCTGGTGAAAATGGACTTACGAAAGTACCGATAATATTTCCGATAATCATCGCATAAGCCGCAGATAACGAAGGAATTCCAAATGTAGTAACAACTTGATCTACGATTGGTAATAAAGCGAAATAATAAGCATCTGTACTTAATAATAAGTCAAATGGAACACCAAAGAAACCAATGATTAAATGTAAGTAAGGAATAATAAACGCCGGTAATACTTTGATTAAATCTTTCGCAATCGAATCTAACATTTCAGTTCCATTTAAAATCCCTAAAAACGAACCTGCTGCTAAAATAATCGACCCCATTAACAATGCATTCGGTGCGTGTTCTTTAATACGCGCCATTTGATCTTCTACTTTAGGATAATTTAATGGTAAAGCAATACTCAATCCAATCATAAACACAAAACCAGCGGGTACTTCTCCCCACACTAATAAACCGATTACGCCAACTGCAAGTAAGGCATTAACCCAAATTAATTTCGGACGTGCGAGCGACTGATCGACTTTACCATCTAAAGGTGAATCGGAAAGTTCTTCAAAGACAAGCACCTCACCTTTTAACTTCCGTTTTTCGATTAATTTCTTCTCTCGCATTCCTAATAAAATACTGACAACGATTAATAATGTTAAGCCAATTAATTGTACTGGTAATAAATCTTTCCATAACGCACTCACATCTACATCTAATACTGTAGCAGTTCGCCCTAATGGACCTGCCCAAGGCACCATATTCATAATGCTGGCACTCGTCCCAACAAGTAACAATAATAAATACGGATTCATATTGAGCTTTCTATAAAGTGGTAATAAAGCTGGAATCGTAATTAAAAACGTTGAAGCGCCTGAGCCGTCTAAATGTGCAACCGCAGCAATTACAACAGTCGCAACTGCAACGAGCACTACATTTCCTCTTGAAAGCTTGATCATTTGATTAATAAGCGGATCAAACACTCCCGCATCTTGCATAATTCCGAAAAATAAAATGGCAAAAATGAACATCACTACGACACTCATAACAGATTGAATGCCACTATTGAAAAATGACCCAATCTCTATAAAGTTAAAACCTGCAATGAATGCACCAATAATTGGTACTGTTACTAGTGCTACAATCGGTGTAACACGGCCACTCATTAACAATGCCACAATCACAATAATCGTAAATAATCCTATTAAACTAAGCATATTTAACACTCCCCCTATATGACAAGTTCTGTCTCCCCAAATTGTAACCGCATACATTTAAATGTATTTAAATTTTTCTGACAGATACCAATTTATCATATATTCATGAGAGTTAAATATTATAGCCATAAGAATAATTAAAATCATTTTGTTCACGGGATGAAATGATTGGTATGAACATAGCAATTACATACCATCTCACTTCCCAAAAAAAGTTTAGAATGCATTCTCGTCACCTTAAGTCAAAACGATGTAACGTCTTTCCGGACGTCCAACTTCTCCGTATAACAGTTGCGCAGTAACAGCTTGCGCAGATACGAGATATTCTAAGTAACGCCTTGCAGTGGAGCGACTTACACCAATGGCTTGTGCAATTTCAGTAGCAGTGACTCCCTCTGGATAATTTTTTAAAGCATATTGCATTTTTTCCAAAGTTAGCTTATCAATTCCTTTAGGATAATGTGAAGCTACTTCCTTATCGACCCGCGAAGACGAAATTTTACGAGTTAATTGATCTAATTGCTGCTGTGTAAGCTGTTGTTCATTTTGAAAAGTGAAATAGCGTTTTTTATACTGTTGTAATGCTGCTTCAAAACGCGGAAAATCAACAGGCTTTACTAAATAATCAAACACACCACCTTGTAATAATTGCTGGATCGTCGAAACTTCATTAGCTGCTGTTAACATGATGATGTCAATCATTGGATATGCTTTTCTTAACGTCCAAAATAAAGATAACTGCACATCATCAGGAAGATAAACATCTAGTAGTAATAAATTCGGAAACTCCTCCACTTGTTGTAAAAATGCTAATGTTTCCTCTTTCGTTTTTGTCGCACCAATCACCTCAAATCCCTCGACTTTACTTACATAAGCTTCATTAATTTGCGCTACTCGAAAATCATCTTCTACAATTAACACACGTATCATCATTTTCCTCCCTTTTTAGGTATAGACACAATAAACGTTGCGCCGCCTAAATCTCCTTCTTCAATTGAGATATGGCCTTGTACTGCTTCTAACGCATTTTTCACATTAGACAGTCCAAACCCTCTCCCATGCTGTTTTTTAGTTGAATAACCTTCATTAAATAATACCGCGAAACCTTCATCTGAAATGCCTCTACCAGAATCTTCAATTTCAAAAATCGAATCTTCGCCTATATCCGTAAAATAGAGTCGAATTTCTTTTTCCTCTACATGCTTTACTTCATCAATCGCATTATCCATCAGATTACCAATAGCCGTCATCAGTGCATTACGTTCCGCATCCTCAAACGATGTTTGCAAACGACTTTCAGGTTCGATTTCAATGGCGATTTTCAACTCTTTCGCTACCGCAATTTTAGCGATTAATAAACCGCTTAATCGGGCATCCGCTATTTGTTCAATTAAAGTCGTAATGGTATCTTGTTGCAATATACTTTCTTCTTGAATAAACCGAATTGCTTCATCTTGTTTTTCCAATAATAGTAAACCAAGTAACGTATGCAGTTTATTGGAATACTCATGCGTTTGTGCACGTAATGCATTAGAGTATTGCTTCACACTTTCCAACTCCATTGATAGAGCTTCAATTTCAGTTTTATCTCTGAACGTTGCAACAGCACCAATAATTTGCTTTTCAACAAAGATTGGGATTAAATTCATATAAAATGTATGATCATTTAATCGTATTTCTTTATTATATAGACTGCTGCCCTTTTGCAAAACTGCTTCAATAGGAAGTGTCGGCATCACTTCTACGAGCGCTTTTTGATGAATAAGTGTATCTCCCAGTAATGTTTTAGCTGCTTCATTACAAACTGTAATTTCCCCTGATGGATTAACTGCTAAAATTCCCTCATGCGCTGACTGTAAAATTTTCTCTCTTTGAAAATAAAGCTCCGCAATTTCTTCGGGCTCTAGATTATACAATAGTTTTTTAATATATTTGGCAATCATACTTGCTATGAAAATTGTAAAAATTGCAATCAAACCTAATACGAATAATAAATCTTTTGTATACTTTTGAATCATCATTTGAATTTCATTTTCTAAAAAGCCAACCGACACAACGCCTACAATTTCTCCTTCTACAACAATGGGTGATTTTGCTCTTAAAGAACTACCGAGAGAACCGACCGCTTCTGATACATAACTTTCCCCATTTACTAATGCACTCGCATTGTCTTCTCCAATCATCTTTTCACCAATTTTACTAGAATCAGGATGCGTATAACGAATTTCTTCACGATTCCCAATGACAATAAATTGGGCACCTGAAATTTCTTTAATCGGTTGTACAATATTTTGAAGGATCAATTCTGGATGTTCTGCCAAAAAAGCATTTTGCACTCCTGTCATATTGGCTACTGTTTCACTAAGTGCTAATGCACGCTTTCCAACTTGATCTTTGGAGACGGTTAAAATAACAGAACGTGAAAACAAGCCAAGCAGACATAAGACAACAAACATTAACAAGCCAATTAATATTGTTAGCTTTAGTTTTAAACTCCATTTTCGAAACATCCATCTCCCACCTACCTGTAATATATTGCAATTCTTTAAAGTCATCCATTTCTACTATACATCATTTTAAAAACAATAAAAAACATCTCAATCGTCTAGACTTGAGATGTTCACTATTTTAATTCAGCACTTGAATTTTCACTTTTTTACGTCCCCATTTAAATGCGTTTTGCTTTGATGGCATGAAGACATCGATTCGATTTCCTTTAATCGCTCCGCCAATATCTCCTGCAATTGCTGTACCGTAGCCTTCTACATATACTTTTGACCCTAACGGAATTACTTTTGGATCAACAGCGATTACTTTCTGATTTGGGTTCTTACGTAAATTAATACCTGTTTTGGTAATGCCTGTACAACCATTACAATAAGCTGTATAAGCTGTTGCTTCAACGACCATTTCTTTTTTCACAGAAGGTGCAGTTGGTGTTGGCTTTTGGTTTGGTTTTGCAGCCGATGTCGCTACATTGCCTACAACTAACTTTTGATTTGGATGAATTACATCACTTTTTAACTGGTTCCATTTTTTCAAATTCGCTACCGTCGTATTATAGGCGAGCGAAATTCGATATAAGTTGTCCCCTGTTTTTACAGTGTAAGTCTTTGTTGCCGCTTCACTAGTTGACACGCCAACGCCAAATAGTAGAAAGCAAGCTAAACAAGTTGCTAATAATTTTTTCAAATCTTTTTTCCCCCTGTACGTTAATTTCTAATGTTGAATCTAGCTTAACAAGCAAATATTACAAGAAGGTAACATTTTAAGGACGTTTGTATAACAACTTTGCTTCAATTATTTCAATTATTGGGTATGATAAGGGTAAAGAGACTGAAAGGGAGTTTGCACATTGATTAAAATTACAGGTGAATTTAACGAAGCAATTGTTTTTACCGATACGATTGAAGGCACGGCAAAAGAACAAGTTACCGCTTTATGCAATTTACCATTTTTACAACAAAGTAAAATCCGGATGATGCCAGACTTACACGCAGGAAAAGGTTGTACAGTTGGGACGACAATGACCATTCAAGATAAAATTGTGCCAAATTTCGTTGGTGTAGATATAGGTTGCGGAATGATTTGCGTGAAAATCGACATTCAAAAAGCACAAATTGATTTCGAGAAACTGGATCAAGTCATTCGAAAACACGTCCCAAGCGGTATGAACATTCGTAAGAAAGCACATCCAAACGCAAAACACTTACCATTTAAAGACGTGCTCGCAAAAATTAATGAACCACGTGCTAGAAATAGCGTTGGAACACTTGGTGGTGGCAACCACTTTATTGAACTGAACGAAGACGATGACGGTGCGATTTATCTCGTTATTCATTCGGGCAGTCGAAATCTTGGAAAACAAATATCAGATGCTTATCAACATATCGCGATTGAAAAATTAGCCACTCGTGAAGACAAAGCCGATTTAACGAAACAAACGGCTTATGTAGACGGTGAAGATATGGAAAATTATTTACATGATGTCGGCATTGCCCAACAATATGCAGCGATTAACCGTAAAACGATGGCGGAAGTGATCTTATCCGAAATGGGTTGGGA
>ERZ808028.957-NODE-957-length-19495-cov-4.787568_pt1 | contig 19495 bp, 11 predicted proteins | sample MGYA00380184_ERZ808028 | MGnify/ENA primary metagenome ERZ808028 (study PRJEB31490, sample SAMN06133397) | mouse gut metagenome | isolation source: J8_1 | host: mice | place: China: Chengdu | collected 2015-05 ...
TATTCCGGAAGCGGACGGTATAAAGGCGGTCAGAAAACTGCGGGAAGCGCTGCCGGAGCAGGTTCCCATCCTGCTTCTGGCAGAATATAATGCGGAAGGGATGGAAGAGGCGCTTAAGACGGAAAATACGGCAGTTTTGGCGAAACCGTTCTTTGCTTCCGCGCTGCGCGCCAAGATCGCAGAAATGCGGGAGGATGCGGAGAAAGAAGCGGAAGGGGAGCCTCAAAATGAGGATTCTCTGAAGGGACTGCGTTTTCTTGCGGCTGAGGATAATGAGATCAATGCGGAGATCCTGGCGGAGGTTTTGAAGATGGAGGGCGCTTCCTGTGAGATCGTTGAAAACGGTTTACTGGCAGTAGAACGTTTTGAGCGTGCGGCGGAAGGAGAGTTTGACGCGATCCTGATGGACGTCCAGATGCCGGTGATGAACGGCTATGACGCGGCGAGGGCTATCCGTTCTCTGGAGAGGGAAGATGCGCGGAAGATTCCCGTTATTGCCATGACGGCGAACGCCTTTGCCGAGGATGAAAAAGCGGCGCTTGCCTCCGGCATGAATGCCCATGTGGCAAAACCGTTGGATGTGGCGCTGCTGAAAAAGGCGATCAGACAATATGTGAGATAAGAGGAGTTGTTATGAAAAAGAATGGGAAAAATTGGATCAGGAGATGGACGGCAGCCTGTCTGATGGGGATCGCGGCGTCTGTGCTCCTGTCCTGCGGAAAGGATGATGGGCTGGAAAATCTGGTTCAGGATACCGAGGAGGAAGAGCGGGTGGTCAATTTGTTCACCCCCATGGAGAAGGTCAGCCCGGATACGGAAAATGTTGCGAGGAGCGCGGCGGATCTGACGATGGCGATGGCGGAAGAGCAGTTGGGTGTGACTGTCGCATATAAAACCTATACGGCGGAAGATTATCAGGATAAGACCTATGACGATGTCGCCCTTGAGAGGGCCCGCAATAACATGGATGATATCTATCAGCTCAATCCGGATGTCACCCTGAAACTGGGGGCGGAAGGAAAGCTGATGGATCTGTCGGGGCTTGAGAGTGCAAAGAACCTGCGGGAGATCATCAGGACGGCGAATACGGTGGACGGAAAGCTGGTGGCGATTCCGCAGGAAGTGGTGGCGTACGGACTGTTTGTCAATAAAGATATGTTCGATCAGTACGGGCTTGAGCTGCCAAAGACGCCGGAAGAGTTTCTGGAATGCTGCAGGGTTTTTAAAGAGAACGGCATTGAAACGCCTGTCGGCGCAAACCGCTGGTGGCTGGAAACTTTTGTCTTTGCCCAGGCTTACGCGGATCTGTACAACGGCCAAAATACGGAGGCGGAGATTGCCGCGCTCAACAGCGGGGAAGCCAGATACAGCGACTATATGCGGCCGGGATTTGAATTTTTGAAAGAGATGATGGATCTGGGTTATATCGACGCGGAGAAGGCCCTTGTCAGTGAGGCGATCGAAGGGGAGGGGGAAGATTTTCTCTCCGGGAAGACGCCTATTGTGATGGCCTACTGGGGAGCGGCAAACACGGAGACGGCTTACGGGAAGACGGACTTCGAGATGCAGGTCATCGGCTTTCCGAGCGACATGGGGCAGATGCCGGTGATGCCGATGACAGGATACGCGGTCGGCGCGGAGGCGGAACATGCGGAGGATGCGCTGGCGGTGCTTGATATCATACTTTCCGATGAGGCGCTTCAGGTTTATTCCGAGACAAACCGGGTGATCTCCCCATCCAAAAATGTGTCGGTGGAGTGTGTTCCCGCGTTAAAACCGTTGAATGCGCGGATCGAGGAGGGAGTCTATGTGCTGGGCTCCAACGCGGGCATGAAGGTGGAGCAGTGGGGAAACACCTGCCTGATCGTGCGCGAGCTGTTAGGCGGCGCCACGGTGGATGAGTGTATGGCGGCGTTCGATAAGCTGCAGGATGAGACGCTGGGCGTGGAATAAGGGACAGATACCCCGTGTTAAAGCGGGGTATCTGTTTATTTGATATGAAAATAACGTATGTAATTTTTGTTGGCGTTGTTCCAGTTTATGACATGGAACCAGTCGTCTATATAATCGGCCCTTACATTGTAGTGTTTCAGGTAATAGGCATGCTCCCAGACGTCGATGTTCAGGATGGGGCTAAGCCCGAGAGGCAGCGGCGTATCCTGATTCCCGGTCGTCATGATATCAAGCTCCCCGAGGGCGTTGACCACAAGCCATGCATAGCCGGAACCGAATACGGATAGAGCGGCATCTTTAAACTGTGCCTGAAAGGAGGCGTAATTGCGGAATCTCCTTTTGATGCCCTCGTTCAGGCTGCCAAAGGGCTGCTGCGGCGCGGGATTTAAAAGGTTGGAGAAATAAAACTGATGGTTAAAAACACCGCCGCTGTTGCGGGCAACGGCAGTCCGGATGTCCGCCGGGAGGCTTGCCGTATTCATGATAAGTTCTTCCAGTGTCCAGTCCTGGAGGGCAGGGTATTTGCTGAGGGTATTGTTGAGATTATCGATGTAGGCCTGCAGATGCCTGCTGTGATGCAGAAACATTGTCTTTTCGTCAATATAGGGTTCCATTGCGCTGTATGGATAGGGCAATGGAGTGTTGATAAATTTGTAATGCTCGTTCATAGGCATATTCCGTTTTTTTATAATATATGCATATCAGATTCTTCTTGACATTTTCCTATAATATGATATAGTTAGTTAAAACTAATTATCAGGAACGGCAGATTCATCATGCGGGAAGCGTTATGAGGGAATATATATTAAAGGGAGAAAATTTAAGTAAAGTCTATCCGGGAGACGGAATAGAGGTGACGGCATTGCGGGATGCCTCGTTTGAGATCTATCCCGGGGAATTCGTTGTGGTCTTAGGACCCTCCGGTTCCGGAAAAAGCACTTTCCTGAACCTGCTTGGCGGGATGGACAGGCCAAACAGCGGCAAGCTCTGGTATGTGGGAGGAGAAGGGGAGCCTCCCGTGGATCTGACAAAATTGAACCATAACCGGCTCTCCGACTACAGGCGGGAGGCGGTGGGGTTTGTCTTTCAGTTTTTCAACCTGATTCCCTCGCTGACCGCCCTGGAGAATGTGGAATTGTCCGCCGGGATGGTGAAGGGTGCAAAAAACCCGGCTGAGATGCTCCGCCTCGTAAATCTGGAGGGGAGGGAAAAGCATTTTCCGTCCCAGCTGTCGGGAGGGGAGCAGCAGCGGGTCTCCATCGCGAGGGCGATCGTAAAAAATCCGAGGCTTCTTCTCTGCGACGAGCCCACAGGCGCACTGGACTCGGAGAACTCTCTGGAGGTGGTGAAGCTGCTAGCGGACGTAAAAAAGAAGACGGGATGCCCGGTCATCGCCATCACACATAATGCGGCGATGGCACAGATCGCGGACAGGGTATTTTATATGAAGGACGGAAGGCTGGAGAAAATAAGCGAAAATGCCGCGCCGCTTCCGGCCGAGGAACTGGAATGGTAAGGGGCGCATGGCAGTGCGGAAACGGAGAGAAGAATGCTGATTAAGAAAATGTTCCGGGATATGAGGCGGAGCCTTTCCGCGTATCTGGTATGTCTGGCTATTGTCATGGCTGGTTTTATCGGGTACGGAATATGTCTGGTCAGTCTGGATGCGCTGGAGGAGGCGAAGCAGCGCTTTTTTCAGGAGACGGATTTTTGCGACGGTTTTGCGGAAGTGACGCGGGCGCCGCTCTCTGTCGTGAAGGAACTGGAGAAGCTGCCCCATGTGGCGGAAGCGGAGGGCGGGATAGCGCAGACAGTTCCGGTGCGGGGCATGAAAAGCGGGGAGGCCGAACTTAAAATTCTCTCCTTTTCACGGGACGGGATGAATCAGGCCTACTTATACGGCGGAAGGCTGCCCGGGGCGGGAGAGGCGGAGCTGATCGTCGGGAAAGGGTTTTTTGAGGGGAACGATCTGCAGGTCGGAGAGCAGATACGTCTTTCCGCAGGCGGCACCGAGCGGCAGTGTACGGTCTGCGGTTTCGGAATATCCCCGGAAAATATGTATATTGTGAAAAATCTGGCGGAAATGCTGCCCTCCATGGCGAAGTATGACGCAGCCTTTATGGATTATGACACGATGGCGGGGATGTTTCAGATGGAGGGCATGGCGAACCGGTTTCTGTTTCGGATGGAGCCGGGGTATTCCTTTGAGGAGATCCGGGATGAGGCGGAGGATATATTGAAGCCTTACGGTGTCGGCAGCACCTACGTCAGTGATGACGACCTGTCAGTGACCATGGTCTCGCAGGAACTGGATCAGTTAAGGCAGATGGCCGCCTGTTTTCCGGTGTTGTTTCTCGGCGTGGCGGCCGTGATCCTGTATATCATGCTGCATCGGCTGATCGACCAGCAGAGAACGCAGATCGGGACACTGATGGCGCTGGGCATGAAACCTTTGTCCGTCAGGCTGCATTACATGGCTTACGGACTGTTTATCGGCGCTGCGGGCGGTGCTGCGGGGGGACTTTTCGGAAACTATACGGCGACACCGCTGATCGAGTATTACCGGATCTTTTACCAGCTTCCGGAAGTCGGCAGGGCATTCTTCCCGGAATATATATGGAAAGGCGCCTTGATAGGCGGCATTTTTTGCGCGTTGGTAAGTTTCGGCTGCACGGGAGGCATACAGAAGCAGATGCCCTCCGAGGCGCTGCGCCCGGCGCCGCCGAAAACAGGAAAACATTTTATACTGGAGAAGATACCGGGGTTTGTGCGGCTCTTTACGGTGCCCGGCATCATGGGAGTGAGAAGCCTCGCAAGGTATAAGCGGCGGACGACGTTGTCCGTGATCGGCGTGGCGAGCGCGTTTATGCTGACCGCAACCCTTGTCTCCATGCGTTCCTTATTTGATATTTTCATATTTGATGAACTGGAAAGGAATCAGAGACAGGATATTTCGGTTAATTTTTCCGATTATGTGATGGAAGAGGACGCGCTGGCGCTCCTTGAAAATCCCCGGACGGAGCGGCTTGAGGGCGTGCTGATGGTCGGGGCGGAGATACGTTCCGAGACGGACAGCCTCGATGTGTCTGTGGAGGCGATCGACGAGGATGCGCAGCTGACCAGGCTGTATGATGAGGCGGGACGGGAGATCTATGTCAGAAGGGAAGGTGTGATCATTTCTTCCTTTATGTGTGAAAGGCTTCAGGTGAAAAAGGGAGATTTTCTGACTTTGAAGATCAGTTATCCGGAGGAGAAGGAATACAGTATTCCGATAACAGATGTTATGGAACAGTATCTCGGCACAACGATCTATATGTCAAAGGAAGCGTTGGGAAATCTGGCAGAGTACAGAGGCGTTGTGAACAGTGTAAAGTGCAGGGCGCCGGAGGAGGTGCGCGGGGAGCTGCAGGAAAAACTGGAGGATTCGCCCTATAAAGGCACGGTGGAGACAAGGCAGGACAAGGTGGATCAGTACCGCACCATGCTCGGCAGTTTCGAGATCATATTTGCAGGGCTGGCCATACTGGGTGTTTTGGTGGGATTGGCGGTGATCTATACCAGTTCCCTGATCTACTATGAGGAGCTGAAGCGGGAGATCTCTGTGCTGATGATGCTGGGGATGAGAAATAAGGAGTGCCTGGACGTTATCTCGGTGGGGCAGTGGATCATTGCGGCATTCGGTATTTTGCTGGGGATCCCGATGACGATGGGGGCAAGCCGCATGATCTCGGCGGGCCTGGCATCCGAGATGTTTATGATACCTGATTTTGTGGATGTATCGTCCATTTTGGGGGCTGTCCTCCTGATGGCGGCGGCGCTTTACATAAGCCTGCGGATCATGCTGGGGAGATTGAAAAAGATCGTGCCGGTGGAGATGCTGCGGGAGAGGGAGTAAATCAGGGAGAAAGGCGGAGCGAAATATGAAGAAGAATGTGAAAATAGCGGTGGGGATCGTCTTTCTGGCGGCGGTTTTTGCGGCGGCCGGTTTCTATCTGACAAGGCCTGTGGAAGTGGAGACGGTTTTTGTGACGGAGGGGACGCTGACAGAGAGCCTCCGGCTGGAGGGAACGGTGGCGGCGAAGGAGACGAACGTTGTCACGGCGACCACAAACGGCATCGTGACGGATATCCTGTGCAGGCAGGGGGAGAGCGTCGCGGAAGGGGCGGAGCTGGTGCTTGTGGATGATACGGCGTATCAGGAGGAGATTGCCGATGAGATCGCCCTGCTGCAGAAGGAGAAGGATTCCCTCTATAACAGGAATTACAGCAGCGGGCTGGAGATCAGTATGCGCCAGCAGCAGCTGATCGATATGATCAACGCGGCATATCATGAATTTGACATGATGTTTGGCGAGAACGGAACTGCTTACAATGAGGCGGACGCTGCGAAATGGGCATTTGAGACAGCCAAGGCAAGCTATGAGGCGGCGGCCGATACGAATGACGACTGGGAAAGAGAAAAGAAGCAGCATCCGGAGGCGGACTATGGCAGTGCGCCCTTTTCCGGCGCCCAGCTTGCAGCCTATGCGGGCGCCATGTCGGAGGCAAAGGCGGCTTATGAGAACGCCAGACAGCTCAGCTCGGAGAAGAACAGGCTCTATTATCAGAACCTGATCGCTGTCTATCAGACGCAGTTTGATACGCTGACGAAGCTTGGGGAATATAATGCGAACAATGCGGGACAGGAGGAGGCAAAGCTTCAGGTTTCTCTGGATGCGCTTTTGCGGAAGCAGACGCCGGATAAAATGACGGCAGGAAAGGGCGGTATCGTGTCGGAACTGCTGGTGGAGGAAGGGAGCTATGTGGCGCAGTATCAGCCGTTAGTCCGGCTTTACAGTACAGAGGAGGCTCGGCTGGAGGTGTGGATGCTGACGGAAGATGCCGCGGATTACCGGGTGGGAGATGAGGCAAACGCGGAGCTGCCGGACGGCAGTGAGGCAACGGAGCGCATCATTTTTATTTCCCCTGTGGCAAAGGAGCAGATGTCCACGCTGGGCGTGAAAGAAAACAGATGCAGGGTGGAGCTGACGGCGGACGGCCTGCCCGAGAGCATGGGGCCGGGCTATGAGGTTACACTGCAGTTTGAAAGGAAACTGGACGAGGAGTGCCGGATGCTGCCGGTATCGGCGTTAATCAATGAAGATCAGGAGACATTTGTGTATCAGGTGGAAGAGGGCGTATGCCGCAAGGTGCCCGTTGCGGCGGGCATTTACAGCGGCGGCATGGTGAAGATTACCGATGGGCCTAAGGCGGGGGCGCAGGTCGTTGTAAATCCGGATGCCTATTCTCTGAAAGACGGGATGAAGGTAAAATGACTGAGGTATTTACTGAGATTGAGGCTTCAACCGGAGAGTTTTTCCAGGAACGCAATATAGGCGACGCTTTCCTCGTAGAGCAGTTCCGCCTGAAAACTGCCGGTCAAAAAGCGCTCTTCCATCAGGTTCTTTAAGGTGTAGCGCAGGATATTGCGCAGTTTTTCAGGGTCCGTGTCCGCGGAAAGCCTGCTGAGATCTGCCCGGGCGTCAAAGGATTCATAGAGGCCGGTAAGCTCGTTTTTCTTTTCTTCGATGGCGAGCAGAGCCTCTTTTGTGTTTTCTGTGCTGCATTTTTCCAGAAAGAGCTGCATGCAGGGATAGTTTTTCAGCACCTGCAGTTTCCCGGACTCGATCTGTTTCCGCAGCGTAAAAAAGTTCGTCTCCTTGTCGTCCACGGCGGCCTTTAGCTCCAGAGACATAAAACGCACGCTGTAATCATAGACAAAGCTGTACAGTCCCAGCTTGGAACCGAAATAATGAAAGAGCAGCCCCTTGCTGATGCCGGCCTCCTTCACAATATCGTCCGTGCTGGCAAACTGATAACCGCGCATACCGAAAATCTTTAAAGCGGCATTGATCATGCGGTCCTGTTTTTCTTTCTTCAGATCAAAAAATTTCTCATTCATCCGGTGTATCCAATCCTTTTATCGCAGTAAAAATTGACTTCAACAGTCAGTCTTTTAACTATAGCACATTTTTCCTGAGACGGCAAGATGCAAAGATATTTTGAAATCCCCCTTTTCATTTTCCGGGTTTCGTATTAAGATACTAGTAAGCGGTAAAATAGAAACTATATAAGAAGGAGAGAAAAATGGCTAAAAAATTTGGGAAATTTTTAATGGTTACGGCGGCAATGGGAGCGGCGGCAGCAGGTGCTTACTACTATCTTGTGGGAAAAGATAAAGCGGCAAAACCGATAGTGGATGAGGACGATGATTTTGACGATTTCAGCGAAGATCTCGATGAGGATACAGAGGAGAGAAGTTATGTGACGCTGACGCCGGAGAAAGTATCAGAGACAGTGAAGAAGGCGGCGGAAGAGGCAAAAGATTTCGCGCAGTTTGCGGCGGGCGAGGCGAAGGAGTTCGCACAGGTTGTGATAAAGGGAGCGAAGGATACGATCGCTGCGAGAAAGGAAAGCGCGAAAGCAGCGGCGGAGGCGGCGGAAGATGCGGCGGCGGGTGCCGCAGAGGAAGCTGCGGAAGCGGTAAAGGACGCTGCGGAAGGATCAGCGGATACGCTGGAAGAGGTACTGGGAGAGGACGAAGACTTTTTTGAGGATGAAACAGAAAAGAAAACGGAAGAGGCTGAGGTGAAAGAGCCGAAGGTCGAGACTTTCATTGATGACGAAGACGAAGAGAACGAGTAACTTTTAAGGAAATAGTTTCATGTTATCATTTATTTTTGGCGGTTCCGGTTCGGGAAAGAGCAGTATACTGCAGGAGAGGATCATCCGTGAGTCCATGGAGCATCCGGATAAGCGGTATCTGTTTCTTGTCCCCGACCAGTTCACGATGGAGACCCAGAGGTCATTGGTAGAAAAACACCCCTGCCACGGCATTATGAACATAGACGTTTTAAGCTTTGGCAGGCTGTCATACAGAGTCTTTGAAGAAACCGGCGGAGTATCTCAGCCGGTTTTAGACGATACGGGGAAAAATCTGATCCTGCGGATCGTGGCCGACCGGCTGAAACCGGACCTTAAGGTGCTGGGCGGCTACCTGAAAAAGCAGGGCTATATTCATGAGATCAAATCTGCCATTTCAGAGTTTATGCAGTACGGCATCGGGCTTTCGGAACTGGATAAGATCATTGCCTTTTCCGAAAAGCGGGGCGCGCTGGCGGGAAAACTGAAAGATCTGGCGCTTTTATATCAGGGGTTTGAGGAGTATATCAGGGATCATTATCTGACAAAAGAGGAATCATTACAGGTGTTATCTTCCAGAATAGAACGCTCCGCCATGCTGCAGGGAAGCATTGTTGCGTTTGACGGCTTTACCGGTTTTACACCTGTTCAGCTGCAGGTGATCAGGGAGTTGATGAAAGTGGCGCAGGAAACCTGTTTCACACTGCTTTTTGACGGATGCAAAGATCCTTATAAGGAAGTAGGGGAACAAAATCTCTTTGCCCTTTCCGTAAAGACACTGAAATCTCTCGAAAAATGCGCCGAGGAGGCGGGGGCAGAGAGGGGAAAAGATCTGTTTTTGCGGGAGGTGCCGGTCAGGCGGCTGAAAAGCGTTCCTGCTCTGGCACATCTGGAGCAGAATCTGTTCCGCTATCCGCAGAGGGAATACAGGGGCGCGCCGGAGGGGATACATCTCGCCTTTCTGCCGGGGATGCGGGAGGAAGCGAGGTATGCGGCGCGGATCATCAGACGGCTGATCCGGGAGGAGGGTTATTGTTTCCGGGATATCGGGGTGGTCTGCGGCAATCTGGAAAATTATGAAGCTCTGATCAGCAGTGAGTTTTCCAAGCTGGGGATTCCCTTTTTTATCGACCAGAACAGGGGGATCCTGCTGAATCCTTTTGTGGAATTCATACGGAGCGCGCTGCGGCTGTACAGTCAGGATTTTTCCGAAGACGCGGTAAACCATTATATCAGGACCGGGCTGACGGAACTTCCCATGGAGCAGGCGGATGAGCTGGATAACTATATCCGGGAGATGGGGATCCACGGGTACGGGCGCTTTAGCAGGATCTTCACGAGGCTGCCGAAGGAGCCCCCGAAAAAGGAAATTTCGGGGAAGGAAGAGACGGAGGGCGCCGATCTGCTGGAGCGGCTGAATCAGGCGCGGGAGGAAATTCTGCGCAGCGCGGCGTATCTGAAAGACATGGGGAAGACCGCCGCGGAGAAGGTGCGCGCGCTCTACGATTTTATCGCGGAGTGCCGCATTCAGGAAAAACTTGCGGCCTTTGAGAAGGAGTTCGAGGAAAACGGGGATCCGGTGCGGGCGAGGGAGTATCATCAGATCTATCCGTTTATCATAGATCTGCTCTCAGAGATCGTGGAATTATCGGGAGAAGAGGAACTGACCGATCAGGAGTTTGCAGAACTTCTGGATGCGGGATTCTCGGAGATGCAGGTCGGGACGATCCCGCAGAATGTGGATCATGTGACGGTCGGGGATATGCAGCGGAGCAGGCTGAAAGAAATACAGGTGTTATTGTTCCTCGGGATCAATGACGGCAATATCCCTGGAAACACGGGGAGCGGCGGTATTCTCTCGGATATCGACAGGGAATTTCTGCAAGGGTCTGACTATGAGCTGGCGCCGTCCCCGAGACAGAAGATGTATACCCAGCGGCTGTACCTGTATATGAACATGACAAAACCGTCAGGCAGTCTGTATATGACCTGGGCTGGCTGCGACCAGGACGGGAAGACGCAGCGGCCGGCTTATCTGATCGAGATGATGAAGAAATTGTATCCGGATCTGGCGATAGAGAATCCGGAGGAGGAGGATATTTTTGAAAGGCTGGAGACCTGGCAGGACAGCTACGATTATGTGGCGGACGGCATGCGGGAGGCTGTCTCAGGGAATCTTTCGCCGGAGAGGGAAAGGCCTTTGCTGCAGATTTTGAAAGTGATGCAGGGGGAGGACGAGACCGCAGAGGAAACGGAAAAATTGCTGCAGGGGGCTTTTATGCGATATCGGGAAGAACGCCTTCCGAAGCAGCTCGCCCTAGCTTTGTGCGGGGGCGATCTGGTGGGAAGCATTACCAGGCTGGAGACCTTTGCAGCCTGCGCTTATGCGCATTTTCTGAAATATGAGCTGCTGCTGGAAGAGCGGAAGGAGTTCGGCTTTGAAGCGGTGGATATGGGCAATATATTCCACAGTGTGCTGGCGGAGTTTTCGGAAAAACTGCCGGAGGCCGGATACAGCTGGTTTGATTTTCCGCGGGAGGCCGGGGAGAAGCTTCTGCAGGAGATATTGGAGGCGGATACGGCGGCTTACGGGAATGCGGTGCTCTATGAGACGGCGCGGAGCAGGTATGCACTCGAGAGGATCGGACGGATTTTGCGGCGGGCAGTCTTTACGCTGCAGTATCAGCTGCAGCAGGGGAAGTTTTTGCCGAAAAAGTTTGAGATGTCCTTTTCTTCGCTGCAGGATCTGGATACGGTCAATGTGGCGCTGACGGAAGAGGAAAAGATGAGACTGGTGGGCAGGATAGACAGGCTGGATACCTGCGAAGAGAATAACGTATGTTATGTAAAGGTGATAGACTATAAATCCGGAAAGAACAGTTTTGATATCGTTGCGCTGTATCACGGGCTGCAGCTGCAGCTCGTGATTTACCTGAATGCGGCGATGGAATATGAGAAAAGGCAGAATCCGGGGAAGGAGATCGTGCCTGCCGGTATTTTATATTACCATATTGACGATCCGATCCTGGAGATGAAAGAGGAGAAAACGCCGGAGGAGATCAATGCGGAGCTGAGAAAAGTGCTGCGCCCCACCGGGATCGTGAATGACGATGAGGGGATCATCGAGAAGATAGATGCCTCGGAGGGGACGGTAAAAAAAGTGCTGCCGCTAAGCAGGAAAAAAGACGGGAGTTTCGCGGAGAATTCCCTGCTGATGAGCCGGGAGAATATGGAGCTGATATCCGGTTATGCGGCGGGGAAACTGAGAGAACTTGGAAGCGGCATTCTGGACGGCGAGATCGGGATGCATCCCTACAGCAGGAGGGATAGGGAGGCCTGCACGTATTGCCCCTACAGCAGAGTGTGCGGGTTTGATAAAAAGCTGCCGGGGTGCGAGAAGCGGGTCCTGCAGGAGGAGAGCCGGGACGAGATTTTGGAGAGGATGCGGGAAACAGGGAGATAATCTATGAAGAGGCAGTTTACGGAGGAGCAGGAGCGGGCGATCACGCTGCGGGATAAAAATATACTGGTTTCAGCGGCGGCTGGGAGCGGGAAGACGGCTGTGCTTGTGGAGCGGATCATCCGGATGATCAGCGAGGGGGAGCATCCGGCGGATATTGACAGGCTCTTGGTAGTGACGTTCACCAGTGCGGCTGCAAGCGAGATGCGGGAAAGAATAACGGATGCTATTTCTGAAAAACTTTCGGCGGAGCCGGAGAATGAGCATCTGCAGAGGCAGTCCGCGCTGATCCACAATGCCCAGATCACGACGATCCACAGCTTCTGCCTGTTTGTGATCAGAAATCATTTTCAGGAGATCGGGCTGGATCCTGCCTTCCGGGTGGCGGACGAGGGAGAGATCGGACTGCTGATGCAGGATGTTCTCGAGGAGGTGCTGGAGGAAGCCTTTGCGAAGCTGGAGGAGGAGAAAGCGGCGGGGAAGAGATCGGTAGAGGCGTCGAAAGGAGCAGCACAGGAAAAGATATCGGTAGAGGCGTCGGAAGGAGCGGCGCAGGAGGCAGGCGGGGAAGATGCCGGGAAATATGTGAGCCCGTTTCAGGCGCTGGTGGAGGCGTACAGCACCGGAAAGAAAGAGAACGTGCTGGAGGAGAGCATCCTGTCCCTCTACCGCTTTGCGATGAGTTACCCCTGGCCTGAAGAGTGGCTTAGGGAACACGGGGAGGATTATGAGTTCTCCTCCATAGAAGAGCTGGAACGGGCGCCTTTTATGCGGTATATCATGGCGTATCTTGGAAATATACTGCCGGAGATGGCGGGAGCGCTGCGGCGCTGTGTCAGGATCTGTGAGGAGCCGGATGGTCCTTATATGTACGGGGAAAATCTGGAAAAAAGCCTGGAAGCGCTGGAGGCTGCTGTCCGGGCGGAAACTTTTTCAGAATGCAGGGAGGCGCTGGGGAGAGTGGAGTTTGAGCGGCTTTCCTCCAAGAAGGATACTTGCGTAGACCCCGGAAAGCGGGAGATGGTCAAACAGGCCAGAAACGGTGTGAAAAAGCAGTTGGAGCAGCTGAGAGAGCAGTTCTTTCTGCTGGGAGAGGAGGCGCTTCTTCGGCAGTGCAGGCAGGTTTCGCCGCTGGTGCGGGAACTGGCGGCGCTGACGGCTTTGTTTGGGGAGCGGTTTGCGGCGAAAAAAAGAGAAAAGAATATGATCGATTTTTCGGATATGGAGCATCTGGCGCTCAGTATTCTCTGCAGGAGGAAGGAGAACGAGGAGGGCGTATTTGTGGAGCCGACGGCTGCCGCGCTGGAACTGCGGGACTATTTCCGGGAGATCATGATCGATGAATATCAGGACAGCAATCTGGTACAGGAATGTATCCTGAGCTGTATTTCGGGGGAGGATACCGGACATTTTAACCGTTTTATGGTGGGGGATGTGAAACAGAGCATCTACAAATTCCGTCTGGCGAGGCCGGAACTGTTTATGGAAAAGTTTTATGCCTACTCCGGGGAAGAGGGGGAGAAGAGGCTTGTGAATCTGCGGCAGAATTTCCGGAGTAGGCGGGAAGTGATCGACAGTGTGAATCTGATCTTTTCGCAGCTTCTGGCGAGGAATCTGGGAGGCATCGATTACGACGAGAATGCCATGCTCTACTATGGGGCGGGGTATTATGATGACGCGGTGCGGAAGCAGCGGGATTGCGATGATGAGGTAAAGGATCGGGTAGATTTCGATGATGCAGTGTGGGGGCAGCCGGGGTCCGATGATGTGGTACAGGAACAGTCAAATTCCGGTCATGCAGCGAAAGAATGGAAGTATGAGGCTTCGGCTGCGAAAGATAAAATAGCAGACGATATTAAAATGGAAGTGACCGGAAAGAAGAACAAGACAGAACTCCTGATTATAGAAAAATCCGAAGATACGGAAAAAACGGCGATCGAGCAGGAGGCGGAAGCCATCGCGCTGCGCATCAGGAGGCTGATGCGGGAGATGAGGGTGTTAGATAAGGACAGCGGATATATGCGGCCATTGCGCTATGGAGATATTGTCATTTTACTGCGCAGCAGCAGCGGGATCGACGAGGCATTTCAGGAAATGCTGGGCAGACAGGATATCCCCTGTTTTATCAGTTCCAGAACAGGCTATTTTCAGACATCGGAAGTGCAGGTCATTCTGCAGCTTTTGAGAACATTGGATAATCCGCTGCAGGATATTCCGCTGTTCGGTGTCTTAAAATCCTGTTTCGGTTCGTTTACGGATGTGGAGACTGCGCGCCTTGCGGCGGCCGTTCCGGGCAGGCAGAAGCTCTATAAGAAAATGAAGCGGTATGCAGAAGGAAAGGATCCTGCAGATGAGCTTGCGGTAAAGTGCAGGAAATTTTTGGACTGGCATACGGAGCTTAGGCGCTGTTCGGTGTGGCTGTCCATCAGGGAGCTGCTCTCCAAGATCATGGAGGAGAGCCATTATCTGGAGTATGTGGCGGCACTGCCCGGCGGAAGGCAGCGGCGCGCCAACGCCCAGATGCTGCTGCAGAAGGCGGCGGCCTTTGAAAAGACCAGTTTCAAGGGGCTTTATCATTTTATCCGGTATATCGACCAGATGGAGAAATACAGTATCGATTACGGGGAGGCGGGCACGCAGGATGAAGCGGCGGATGTGGTCAGGATCATGACCATACATAAGAGTAAGGGACTGGAGTTTCCGGTCTGTTTTGTAGCCGGTATGGGAAGAAAGATGAACCGCAGGGACGCTTCCTCGGCGGTGCTGACGGATATGGATATGGGGATCGGGGTGGATCTGACAGATCCGGTGCTGCGCATCAGGCAGAGGACTCTGCGCAAGGCGGCGCTGGCCCGGAAAATTTTGCTGGATTCTCAGGCGGAGGAACTGCGGATCTTATATGTGGCGCTCACAAGGGCGAAGGAGAAATTGATAATAACGGGAGTTACTGATGATGCAGTAAAAATGCTGCAGGGGAAGGCGGGAGTCCTGCAACATGACGAGACAGTATTGCCCTATTCTATAAGAAGCAGTGCAGGCAGTTTCCTGGAATTATTAATAACGTGCGTTATGAGAATAGAGGGGATGGAGGAGATCTTTCAGCGGTATCAGGTAGATGCGGAAGCGCCGAAGGTTCCCCTGGAAGGGGATATTATCTGCAGGATAGTGGAAAATACGGACTTACAGTCGGATTTGCTGGAAGAAGATTACAGAGGTCTAAATGACGCGGAATCCTTCAAAATGAGTTTAAATACATGCCAAGTCGACAAGAAACTGCAGGAATACTTGCAAAATCGATTCGGCTTCCGGTATCCTCATGAAAATTTGCAAAAATTATATGCGAAGACCACTGTTTCCGAACTGAAGATGGCGGCTATTCACAATATGGCGGGAGATCGTGTGGGAGAGCTGCCCGGGGAAGAAGCTGACGGCGGGAAACATCTCTTTGAGGAGGAAGTGCCGGCGCCTTATCTGCCGCTCTTTTTGCGGAAACAGGATGAGGAGGAGAAGATATCCGGCGCGGCCAGAGGAAGCGCGATGCACCGGGTGATGGAACTGATGGATTTCGGAAATCTGCCGGATGCAGGAGCGGATGAACCGAAAGCGACAGAGGCATCAGGAAAAGCGGAGATGTCCGGAATGGAAGGCGGAGCGGAAAAAGAGAGAGCAATATCGGAAAAAGCAAGGGAGCGGAAAGAGATCGGCAGATACGATATGGCATGGCTGGGCAGAAAAATAGAAGATTGGTATGAGGCAGGGCTCTTATCCGAAGAATATAGGGCGGCGGTCAGCAGGAAAAAAATCCTGCGCTTTATGAACAGCCCGTTGGCGGAGCGGATGCACCGGGCTGCAAAGGCGGGGAAGCTGTGGAAGGAACAGCCTTTTATGCTGGGTATCAGCGCAGACCGGCTGTCAGATGAGTTTCCGGAGACAGAACAGGTTCTGGTGCAGGGGATCATAGACGTGTTTTTTGAGGAGGACGGGGAGATCGTCCTGTTGGATTACAAAACAGATGTTATTAAATCTACGCAGGAGTTGGCGGACCGATACAGGGTACAGCTTGATTACTATGGGGAGGCGCTTGAGAGGATGACCGGGAAGAAGGTGAAGGAGAGGATCTTGTATTCGTTTTATTTCGGGGAGGAAGTAAAGTTATAGAAAAGGTATAGAATGGACATAGAATGGTTATAACATATCCGATTTCCTGTATGAAAATAAATTTATGAAATTTTCAGAAAATTTTAGCACTCAACTATTGACTTGGCTAACAAACGGTGATATTCTTTACTCGCACAAGAAAAAGTGCGATGGCTTTGAGGATGGATCTCAGAGCCGCAGAGCATGGAGAGGCAGGGATGAGAGTATAAAAGCAGCTTGGCGGCTGATTTTATCTCAGGTTGTCTGCGGCGCTCCGGAAGGAGGTTAGTATGAACATTTCAAAATTTACGCAAAACTCGATTCAGGCGGTGGATCGGTGTGAGAAGCTGGCTTATGAATACGGCAATCAGGAAATTGAGCAGGAGCATCTGCTGTACAGTCTTCTGACGATAGAGGACAGCCTGATCCTGAAACTGATCGAGAAGATGGAGATACAGAAAGAGTATTTTGTAAACCGCGTGAAGCAGGCGCTGGAGAAGCGTGTGAAAGTGCAGGGCGGCCAGGTCTACATCGGGCAGTATTTAAATAAGGTATTGGTTTCCGCGGAGGACGAGGCAAAGCAGATGGGGGACGAGTATGTTTCCGTGGAGCATCTGTTTTTGATGATGATCAAGGAGCCGAATAAGGAGGTCAAGGATATCTTCCGGGAGTTTGGCATTACGAGGGAGCGTTTTCTGCAGGCGCTTTCCACGATCCGGGGGAATCAGCGGGTGACCAGCGACAACCCGGAGGCGACCTATGATACGCTGGAAAAATACGGGCAGGAGCTGGTGGAGCGGGCGAGACAACAGAAGCTCGACCCAGTGATCGGCAGGGACAGCGAGATCCGGAATGTGATCCGTATTTTGTCCAGAAAGAGCAAAAACAATCCGGTGCTGATCGGTGAGCCCGGCGTCGGCAAGACCGCGGTGGTGGAAGGGCTGGCGCAGCGTATTGTCAGGGGCGATGTGCCCCAGGGGCTGAAGGATAAAAAGATCTTCGCGCTGGATATGGGCGCACTGGTGGCCGGCGCCAAGTACCGGGGCGAGTTTGAGGAACGTCTGAAAGCGGTGCTGGAGGATGTGAAGAAGTCCGACGGGCAGATCATTCTGTTCATCGACGAGCTGCACACCATCGTGGGCGCGGGCAAGACGGACGGTGCGCTGGATGCGGGAAATATGTTGAAGCCCATGCTGGCAAGAGGGGAACTGCACTGTATCGGCGCTACCACCTTAAATGAGTACCGGCAGTATGTGGAGAAGGACGCGGCGTTAGAGCGGCGCTTCCAGCCGGTGTTGGTGGAGGAGCCGACGGTGGAGGATACGATATCCATTCTCCGAGGCCTGAAGGACAGATATGAGGTATATCACGGCGTAAAGATCCTGGATACGGCGCTGGTGACCGCGGCGACTTTATCGAACCGCTATATCTCCGACAGATTCCTGCCGGATAAGGCAATCGACCTGGTGGATGAGGCCTGTGCGCTGATCAAGACGGAACTGGATTCCATGCCGACGGAGCTTGATGAGCTGAACCGGCATGTGATGCAGATGGAGATCGAGGAGGCGGCGCTGAAGAAAGAGGATGACAATCTGAGCAAAGAGCGGCTGGCGAATCTGCAGAGAGAGCTGGCGGAGGAAAAGGCGGAGCTGGATAAACGGAAAGCCCAGTGGGACAACGAGAAAAATTCCGTGGAGAAGCTGTCGAAACTGCGTGAGGAGATCGAAGCGTTAAACGGGCAGATCGAGATCGCCCAGCGTGAGGGAGATTACGAGAAGGCGGGCGAACTGCAGTACTCGAAGCTCCCGACCCTGAAGCGGCAGTTGGAGATCGAGGAGGAAGCGGTGAAAAACAAGGATCTGTCGCTGGTGCATGAAAAGGTGACGGAGGAAGAGATTGCCCGGATCATTTCGCGATGGACCGGTATCCCGGTGGCAAAACTGACAGAGAGTGAAAGAAATAAGACACTGCATCTTGACACGGAGTTGCACAGGCGTGTCATCGGACAAGACGAGGGTGTCACCAAGGTGACAGAGGCGATCATCCGCTCCAAGGCGGGCATCAAGGATCCGTCGAAACCGATCGGTTCCTTCCTGTTCCTCGGCCCCACGGGCGTCGGGAAGACGGAGCTGGCAAAGTCGCTGGCGGCATGCCTGTTTGACGATGAAAACAACATGGTGCGTATCGATATGAGTGAATATATGGAGAAATACTCCGTATCGAGACTGATCGGGGCGCCTCCCGGATATGTGGGATATGAGGAGGGCGGACAGTTGACCGAAGCGGTCAGAAGGAAACCGTATTCCGTGGTACTGTTCGATGAGATAGAGAAAGCCCATCCCGATGTGTTCAATGTGCTGCTGCAGGTGCTGGACGACGGGCGGATCACGGACTCCCAGGGACGGACCGTGGACTTTAAGAATACGATCCTGATCATGACGTCCAATATCGGCGCGCAGTATCTTCTGGAAGGGATTCAGGAGGACGGCAGCATCAGCAAGGAGAGCGAAAACGCCGTGATGGAGGAGCTGAGGGCGCATTTCAGGCCGGAATTTTTGAACCGTCTGGATGAACAGATCCTGTTCAAGCCGTTGACAAAGGAAAATATCGGCGGTATCATTACGTTGATCATCGACGATCTGAACAGGCGGCTTGCGGATAAGGAACTGAGCATTTCCCTGTCGGAGGAAGCGAAGGACTATATCATAGAGCAGGCTTATGATCCGGTCTACGGCGCAAGGCCGCTGAAGCGGTATATCCAGAAGTATGTGGAGACGCTGTCGGCGAAGCTGATCCTTTCGGGCGAGGTGCATGAGAAGGATGTGATCCGCATCGGGCTGAAGGACGGGGAACTGACGGCGCAGAGGGAAGCAGGCGCCTGCTGACAATGTGCTGCCGACGATATAAACAGGAATAAGAGCAGGGGGAAAATGGCTATGATACCATCAGATCCGATCATGCTGCTTAGTTTTATCAATCTGAAGCTGAGAGATTACTACAGCTCTCTGGAAGCATTGTGCGAGGATATGGATGCTTCCGGGGCGGAGATAACGGAAAAACTGGCGGCGGTGAATTATCATTATGATGCGGAAAAGAATCAGTTTGTGTGAAATCGAACTTCGGCGAAGAAAATGCCGGAATATAAAAATGCCATGCGGAGGAATTTTGCTCTGCGTGGCATTTTTTCATATAATAGGAAATTCCTCCTGGCGGAAGAATCCTGATAAAAAAAGCCCGCATAAAAGCGGGCACGAGAAGGAGGTG
>ERZ808028.958-NODE-958-length-19460-cov-6.853325_pt1 | contig 19460 bp, 14 predicted proteins | sample MGYA00380184_ERZ808028 | MGnify/ENA primary metagenome ERZ808028 (study PRJEB31490, sample SAMN06133397) | mouse gut metagenome | isolation source: J8_1 | host: mice | place: China: Chengdu | collected 2015-05 ...
GTTTCCTTCGCCTCTGCGTCTGTTCCTGCAGCCAGAAACGCCGCATACTTGCCGTCCTGAATCGCAATATCCGCCTCGTAGATACGGTCAGGAGTCACAAGCCTGCCGTTTCGAATCACTAAATCATACATAACATACCTCCTAAAATAATTTACCGGTCAACCACATTTTAACTATCTGTATACTATTTTAATCTAAAATGAAATAAATCACAATAGCACAAAACAGAGAATATCTTCCACCATTTTTGTGTAGTTTTCACAAAACCATCCTCTTTTTATCATTAATACATTATCACTATGCACTAAAATTCTAAACCAGATTTTAATTCTTTATGATTGTAATTTTCTGCGTTCTCTGATACCATATACAAAAGACTGGCAAAATACGACTCATTGAAGGAGACTTACCATGGAATATCAGATTAAACAATTATCCTATTATGCCAAAAGCATACTGGAAGCACTCACAACCGGAGCCGTCCATTCTGTATACCGGCGAACCATCAATCTTACGAACGGCAGACAGCTTCTGTCCTTACAGACAGACCGTTCACCCTTGTCCCCCATCAGCCTGATTTCCCAGCTTACTGCTGATGAATTCAGTACACTGTCAGTAAAAACCGGAGACGAGGTACGCTTTCACAAAGACGGGTTCACCATCTGTAATACGGCAAGGAATCCCTGCCCTTCTTACAGCTTCACCTGCAGGGCTTCTGAATATTACGAGCTGAAACTGTCAAAACCACTGGATACACCCTCGCGCCTCACCCTTACTGCCAGTATCCAGGAAGCCATTTTAAACGCAAATACAGGCGGGTTTGCACCTTTATTTAGCGCCAATACCGGCCGGCAGCTTATGCCTGACCCTCTCGCCAACTGGAATGTGGATGCCGATGACTCTTTATCCCTGGTACTGACTGCTGCAAGGAGGTATATTCTTCAATGTAATAACCTGATCCTTGACAGAAAGTATCCTCAGGCAGCCCTTGAGCTTACCCGTCTTCTGGGATTGGGAACCGGCCTCACTCCAAGCGGCGACGATTTTCTCTGCGGGGTTTTGGCAGGCTTTCTTCTCTCTGGCAGTACGGGCCACCCCTTTGCAAAACACTTAAGGGACATGCTGGCAGATAAGCTTACCGATACCATCGACATCAGCGCCGCTTTTCTGTCCTGCGCTCTTAAAAACCAGTTCAGCTTGCCGGTGAACCGTTTGTATGAGCTGCCGTCACCCAAAGAAATCCTTACCTCCTTTGAGACAGTGGGCCACTCTTCTGGTACAGATACCCTCTGCGGTATCCTATGGAGTCTTGCGCATATTTGAATATTTTTATACCAAAAGGAAAAGGGAATTGTACCGGCATCATAAGTTTCGCCTGACAATTCCCTTCTACCTTATGGCGTCATATCAAACCAGCAAAAACCTTCTCTAAAGCTTCAGATAGTTCTCCAAAACATCCTTTAAGTCAGCCGTAATTCCATAATCAGCAACACCATAGATTGCCGCGTCTTCATCCGTATTTACCGCCACGAACAGCTTTGTATCCTTAATGCCCTCCGTGTGCTGAATCGCACCGGACACGCCAAAGGAAATACAGATCTTCGGACGTATGGTAAGGCCGGTCTGCCCAATCTGGTGATTAAACGGAATCATCTCAGAATCTACCATCGGCCTTGTTCCGCCAATGGCTCCGCCAACTTTTTCTGCAAATTTTTCAAGCAGGGCAAAGTTATCATCCTCAAGAACACCTCTGCCGCCAACTACCACGACCTCTGCTCCAAGGATACTTCCTGTCTCGTTCTCTGCTGCTGCCTCCTCAATAATCTCTATCTTGGAATCTCCAACCTTGATATCATCAAAATACTCTATCTTCGCCTGGCCGCCTGCCGATTCTTCCTGGGGTGCATACACGCCTGGCCTTATGGTCATCATCTGGGGATAGTACCCGTCTCTCGTGATAATCGTTACGAAAACATTTTCACCAAAGGAGGGCTTATTCTGCCTGATATAGTAGGAACCGTCTTCCCTTGTTCCCACAAGAACCTCCGTACAGTCTGCCGTCATGCCGCAGCCTAACTTCATTGCCACCCGTGAAAAGATGGAACGTCCCTCTGGAGTCGCTGGAATCAGAACACTGGATGGGTCAATCTTCTTAAGCATTTCTGCGATCGCCTTGCTTACGGCGTCATCCTGCTGGGAACAGTCGCGCCCCGCCTTTACAGCGTAAATCTCCTCCACGCCAAGCTTGTCAAGGTCAGCTATGATACCGTCCGTATCCTCTGCCAGAACGATTGCCTGAATCTTCTCGCCAGTCGTCTTCTTTAACTCCTTAGCCGCTGAAACCAGTTCTGCAGCTACCGGCTCTAATTTACCCTTATAACTTTCTGCATAAACACAAATTCCATTAGCCATTGGTCTACTTTCCTTTCTCATCTTCAATCAGATCCTTAAGCTTCTTAGCAAGCTCTGCCGGCGTTCCACTAAGCATAGTCGCCTTTCTTCCCGCCTTTGGGGAGAATGAATCCACAACCGCTGTTGGGGAACCTGCAATACCAACCTCGTCAAGAGGAAGCCCCAGCTCTGCGTTGGTATAAGTCACAAGGGGCTTAGACTTCGCTGCACGTTTGGTACGAAGAGTTGCAAGACGCGGCTCATTGCAGCCGAAGTTAAATGAAATCATTGCCGGAAGCGCGCACTTAATGCTCAGCCGTTTGTCATGGAACTTCTTTACCGCCACGATCTTATCTGCCTCTGCCTCGTCATACTTCATTCCCTGCGCCTCTACCACATGAGGAATGTCGAGACAGTCAGCAACCATAGCGCCCACCTGTCCGGTAGCGCCGTCAGCCGACAATGCGCCTCCGAGAATCAGGTCGAATTCACCGTATTTCTTGATTGCCGCTGCCAGTACCTTGGCAGTCGCAACCGTATCTCCGCCCGCAACGGCTCTGTCTGTTACCAGACAAGCTTCGTCGCATCCAAGCGCCATCCCATCTCTTAATGCCTTTTCTGCATCCGGCGGTCCCATGGTAAATACCACAACCTTTCCGCCCGTCTGCTCTTTCAGAAGCATGGCCTCCTCAATGGCATTTAAATCAGCCGGATTCACCATCCCTTCTGAGCTGGCCCGCACAAGTGCATGAGTCTTGGGATCTACAGATACATCATTTGAAACCGGAACCTGTTTAATAAGAACTGCTATATTCATGATTTCCTCCTACAAAAGACGCTTAAATGCCCAATTCTCCAGTAATGGTGTGCTCTCGCCGCGCATAATCAGTTTTGCCAGATCCCTTGTTGCAGCCGGCGCCTCGATAACGCCGTTTCCGCCGTATCCTGTGGAAAGCATGTAACCTTCAACCGGCGTCTCGCCTAAGATTGGCCAGAAGTCCTTCGGCTCTGCACGGTAGGATAACCAGGAGGATACTAATCCGCTGTCTACGATTCCAGGAACCTTTGCCTCTAACTGGTCAAGCAGGAAGTCGATGAAGTAGTCGTCTGTTCCGCCTGTCGCCGGTAATTTATCTGGATCCCACTGTCCAGCATGCATCGGGTTGCTTAAGTCCATAGATAAGTGTGACTTACAGATAAAGATGTTGTCCCCTGCCCGCAGTCCGTAGAACTCTGGATATTTCAGTACAGGGAAGGTGTAGTCAAGCTTCTTTCCCGGAGGGCATAAGAAGAAGGCTTCTGCCTTGGTGTGCCAAATCGGTACGTCTAATCCTACCATCTCGCCTGTAAACTTACTCCAGGGACCTGTACAGTCAACAACTACGTCAAATTCATATTCCTGGCCGTCGTCCGTCTTAAGTCCTTTTACCTTCTTATTCTCTACCACAACCTCTGTCACCTTAACGCCGGTCTTAACCACGCCGCCGTTTTTCTGAAACTTCTTTGCATATGTATTAGAAATCATGGTTCCGTCAAAATATCCGTCGTCCGCAGTATAGCCTGCGCCAAGAATATTGTCTGTGGAGATGTCCGGCAGAATCTCTTTGATGCGGTCTTTGTCTGTTATGTACTCCCCTGTGTAGCCTGCTGCCTTTGCAAGAGCGATACCTGTCTTAATGACTTTTTCTACCTCCTCGTTGGTAGCAACAACCAGCGTTCCTGTCTTATCGAAGCCTGCGGACCCTTTCTCCTCTGCCTCCATCTTGAGGTAAGACTCGAAGCCGTAAAGTCTTACGTCCCAATACCTGTTCTTGAGAGAATCATCAAACAGACATACCGTTCCTGCTGATTTTGCTGTGGAAGCTCCTCCGATGGTATCCTTCTCAAATACGATTACCTCTGCTTCTCCATCATAAAGACTTAAATGATAACCGAGCGCTGTTCCAGAAATGCCTCCGCCGATGATACCTATTTTTTTCTTTGCCATAGTGATTACCTTCCTTCTTTTTTATTTTTAACATGGTTTTTCCATGTTATCTACATTTAAAACAGTCTTTAAAAGTACATTGCATCCATTTTCAATATCCCCATCCTCCGTAAACTCATATCTGGAATGGCTGATTCCTTTTTCACTTGGGACAAAAATCATTCCTGTGGGGAATACGCTTGTCATAATCAGAGAGTCATGGAAGGCGCCGCTTGGAATCACGCTGTAGTCAATGCCAAGCTCCTTTACTGCCTGCTCTATGCTTCCCTTCACCCACTTTGACATTGGCGCTGGTTCGTGAAAGGATGTGGGGACAAATGTATAGGAAACTCCATATTTCTTACAGATGTCCCCCAGGGATGCCTGCAGTTTTTGTTCGATCAGAGTCATAACTTTTGCGTCTTGATCCCTAATCTCCAGGCTGAATGTGCAGGTGCCTGGAATTACATTAACAGAATGGGGCGTCACTTTTATGGTGCCTACAGTTGCAACGGTAAATTCATTGCCATATTCTGTTGTAACCTCTGGTATCTTGTTAATAAATCCTGCTGCCGCCACCAGCGCGTCTTTGCGGTCAGCCATAGCTGTGCTTCCGGCGTGGTTCGCCTCGCCGGTCACTGTAACGTCGTAACGGTTTACGCCTGCGATGGAGGATACGACTCCCACAGACGTGTGGGTCTTATATAGCCTTGCCCCCTGCTCCACATGGAGTTCTATAAAACAATGAACTGATTCAGGGTCTTTTGCCGCCTTTAGCATATTGGCGCTGGTGATGCCGTAAGACTGCATGACCTTTCCTCTTTCTTCTCCGTAAATATCTAACTCTGAATCGCTGACTTCTGGATTCTGACCGCAGATGCCGCTGCTTCCGGTGAGTCCTTTGCCAAAACGGAAGCCTTCCTCATCGGTAAACACAATCACTTCAATGGGATGCTTAGGAACATATCCCTCCTCCTTGAAGGTCTCACAGACCTCAAGGCCTCCCACGCAGCCAAGAACCCCGTCATACTTACCTCCATCCGGGACAGTATCTAAGTGAGAGCCCATAAGGATTGCCGGAAGGCTGTCGTCCTGTCCTGCCATACGGCAGATTAGGTTGCCCGCCTCGTCAATCCTGCATGTCATGCCAAGCTTTTGGGCCCAGGAGGTAAAGAGTTTTCTTCCTTTTACATCCTCTGGGGAAAATGCCATTCTTGTAAAGGTTCCATCTTCCTTTTTTCCGCACTGGTAGATCTCCTCTAACCGAGAAACAACTCTTTTTCCATTTGCTTTCATAGTTGCTGCTTCTTCCTCCTTTCCTCATTCAGCACATTTCACAAATTTGTATATATAAATATAGTGAAATTGCATAGAAGAATTCTATTAGAACTATAAATCTTATCTATAGTTCACATTATAGATAAATAATTAACAATATACATTGGAGAATCAGGATAAAAAAGGAGATATTCTTTATCCATTTTGGACAAAAAACATCTCCGGTTAATGACCTGTACGGTCTTCTGCGCATTATTTCTTCATATTCTCTATCATTCTATATACAATAAGTCCAATTCTTACCGCCAGCACCTCGCTTGCATTATTCATGTCAATCCCTGTGATTTTAACAATTCTGTCAATACGGTAGGCCGCTGTCTTGTAATGGATAAAAAGCTCCTGGGCCGTCTTCGTCAAGTTCTGGTTCCTATCAAGGTATGTATTCAAAGTAAGAAGCAGTTCCTGCCTCTGCTGCTTCTTATAATGAAGCAGCTTCTGGAGCGACTCTGGAATGTATTCATAAAGCTCCTCCGGATTGTCTGCCTTGCATAGAAGCTTAAAGATTCCCATATCGGAGAAAAATACGATATGATGGCTTTGTTCTGCATTTGGTTTCTCGAAAATATTGATAAATTCCAGAGAGTCCCTGGCCTCTTTAAAGCTGTCCGAGAGTTTTAGGACTCCCTCTACTTCCTTTCCAACCCCTGCACGCACCTTAAGATTTTTATTTTTCTGGCAGATTCTCTTTTGAATCTTCTCCACCGTATTTTTCAACTCCTTACGGTAATCCTCCTGCTTCTGCTCTTGAGTGATCTGCTGAATGACAATCACCTGATCCACGTCGTTTCTGACTCTGACGTCCTCGAACTCATTTACGACTGCGTCCCGCAGGATACTGTCAAACTTGAACTGCTCGTTAAGCTTCTCGAATGTTCCCGCACCCTCGTTCCACAGCTTAAAGAGCAGTACGCGGTAATTTGCGTCAAGGGGGATACCTAGCTGCTTAACCTCTCTTTCCAGCTCCTTGCGGGTATGAATATTACCATTTAAAATCTGGGTGATAATGTCATTCTGGAACTTTTCTTCTAATTCCTCCACCGAATGTTGGCGAAACATCTCCTGTTTGAGCGCTGTCACCCCATTCTCGATTGCAATATCATCCATATCCCCAAAGGGACTTACGGAGGCTGTTATAACTAGGTAAACCCTGCGATTATACATGACGCGCCACTTTACGATGAATTGCTCATACTCGTCGCAAGCCTCCTTTGTCAGTGTAACTTTCTGTTTCAGATACGTATAGTTAGAATAGAACTTTGGCTGGTACTCCTTTGCCCTGTCCGATATAGCCATCTCAGTCTTACACCCTTCCGTTCCCGCCAAATAGTCCATATTCTGGTTAAAGAGCGCCACCGGATTATCAATCAGTTTCTCAAGGACATCCAGAATCTTCTGGATGCTGTCCTCCCCTGAACCGCGGGAGAACGCCAACGCCGTAAAGTTGTCATGGGTGGTCTTAAAATACTTAAGCCTGCGGACTTCTTCGTTAAAAAGACGCTCCAGAATAGGTCTTAAGATTTCCCGAAAAGACAGCTCAAAAGCCACCTCCAAAACCGGAACCGCATATTTCTCTGCAAAATCCAGTATATACTTTACCTTTTCTTCAATATGCTCAACATCGTTTCCCCGCTTAATCACAATAGCGCTTACCTTTTTTTGCGCCAGTTCCTGAAAATAACTGTCGAATTCCTCTGCTGTACAGAACTGGAACGCATAGAATCTCGTCAGCAGCACTTCTCCGCCGCTTATAAACTTCACAATGTCCGGCGCTTCTATAATCGTAGCGCCCTTAATCTCATTGCTAAGGCCCGCCGCACCCCCCAGAAGCTTTGCACCGCTGAAAATGTCGATGTTCAGCATTTCTTCTACACTTAATCCCATAATGTACCTTTCTCCTGCCTTGTGAGGTATAGAATCTATATCAATCTGTACATGCTCTATTTTATCACATGGGATGCGGCTCTACAATCGAAAAAACTTTTCTCTTATTTTTCAACGCCCTTTGTTTCAATAATAAACTTGGTGCTTCCGTCCATTCCTTCTCTGATTCCTGCAAAAGACTTGTAATTCTTCCCAAGGTCCGACATGGCGTCAATCCTAGAGCGTACCGACTGGATATCATTGTCGAACACGTCGGTCAGCTTATCGATGCCGGAGGTCTTGAATTCTGACATTCCGTCGGCAAGCTGTCTGTTTCCGTCAGCTAACGCTCCTGCGCCGTCGGCAAGCTGCTGATTCCCGTCTGCCAGCGTACCTGCGCCTGCAAAAAGCTGCTGATTTCCCTCTGACAGTGCGCCTGCGCCTGCCGCCAACTGCTGGTTTCCATCTGCCAGCGTGTCAGCTCCTACTGAAAGCGCGTTCACTCCATTTGCAAGCCCATTGATTCCGGCAAGCAACTGTGGGCTGCTGTTCTTTAACTGATTGGCTCCGCCCGTCAACTGGTCATTTTTGCTGGTCAATTCTGCCGCCCCCTGGGAAAGCTCTGAAACGCCTCCGGATAACTGTGAAGCCCCTCCGGATAAGGCAGCCGCCCCTTCGTTAATTGCGGCCAATCCATTCTTCAAATCCAAAGAACCAGTATTCAACTGACTCACAAGCCCTCCAAGCGTCGCGGAGGCGTCTGATCCGCCGGCTGCCGAAGCCGCATTGATATAAGACTGAGCGTTATTAATCTCTGACATGGCATAGCTAATCTCTGCCGAAGGGTCAAAGCGGCTTACAGAGACGGCGCTGACGTAGCTGTCAATCATTGCCTGTATTTCTGCCGCGCTCACCTCTGCGCCTACCATGTTTGCAATGGCTGCTGCCGCCTCCGATGTACCGGTAACCGCAAATTGCTCTGACGCTGTGTCCGCACCTGCAAGTGCATTTGCCGCATTGACAAGAGAGCTCTCTGCCGCGCCGAGATTCCCTGCCAGATTACCCGCCGTATTTTCAATATTATTTATGGCCTGAGCCAAAGCCGCACATCCGTCTGCCAATGTACAGGCACCAGAATAGGCTGCCTCAACGCTTCCTTTGAGCTTCTCAGCTCCCGCTGCCAACTCCTTTGCGCCTTTTTCTGTTTCCCCGATTCCATTTGCCAGACTGCTCACACCGCTGGTATAAGCGTTTACGCCGTCCGCCAGGCTGTCTACGCCAGTCGCAAGCTCACCGCTTTTACTGTTCAGCTCATTTACACCTGCTGACAATGTCTTTGAACCGTCCGCCAACTCCTTTGCGCCTTTTGCGGCGCTCTTTGACCCATCCGCCAATGTCTTGGCGCCGTCCGCAGCCTCCTTTGTTCCCTTAAAAAGCTGATCCGCACCGTCAGACGCTTCCTTCGCGCCATCCGCCAACTCCTTCGCGCCGTCAGACGCTTCCTTTGCGCCGTCCGCCAACTCCTTCGCGCCGCTTACAGCCTTCTTCGTCCCATCAGCAAGCTGACTCGCGCCGTCAGACGCTTCTTTTGAACCCTCCTCAAGCTTTTCGGAAGCATCCTCAAGCTCATGGATGGAATCCTTAAGACTGTCAAAATCATGGACGTCGCTTAAATCAAACTCCTCCATAATCTCTGCGGAAGCCACTGTAACCGTAGGCCCCACAGAGGCATCCTTTACGTCCGCCGTAATGGTGACGCTCTCTGGAATATCCAAATCCAGTTCTTTTAACTTCAGATTTTCAGTAAGCCCTGGGAATCCAAGCCCTACCACAATATTTTTATCCGCGTCCGACATAATCTTTCCGTTGTCGATGGTCACGTTGGTATACTCATCCGTTGGCAGCATCATGGAGGTCACCATGGTAAAGGGAGTATACATCTCCACAGGCTCGCCGTCAATCTCTACCTGCTCCTTTAAGTGGTTCTTGTAATCAATATGAATCTCCAGCTTACCGTCTTTTCCTGCCAAATCCTCCGCTTTGATATCTTTCCCGTCTAATTTGTAGGAAATGCTCACATCAACAGGAAGCTTTTCATCTGTGGTGCCCTGATAATAGATATCGCTGCCCTCTGACCTCCATGTAAGCTCTTGGCCGTTTCCCTTGGCGAATTCCTCCTCGCCCTTGATATTCCTGATATCCTTTAATCCGGAAACATCCGCAAGTTCTCCGTTCTCCGGATTCTTAAGCCACTCGGTCACCGTAGTCTTGCTGACGTTTCCCGCGGTATCTGCTTTCACGTACACAGATTCCTCCTTGAACATTCCGCCCTCCACGCCGCCATCTTCGGTTTGGTTTTCCTCAAGCACGGCATTGGCAGCCCCTTCAAGAGCCTGTGTAGTCTCCTCCTTAGCCATAACTTGTGTGCCTGCCCCCTGATATCCATAGGCGCCTGCCACTCCCGCTGTCATAACAACTGCCATAGCGCCCGCCATTACCCGTTTTCTGTTTCTATTCATAAATATTACCTCCTAAAATCTACCTTCCTGCATTGTTCTATATACTGCTGTTCGGACATTCCTTCAAAGACCCCTTATGCTTACTACTGCCCTTTTCCTCTTTTGGCAGAAAGCCCCGACTGGTCTTTACGATTACCTTATCAAATACCATAAACATTGACGGCAGAATCAGCACAACCACAACCATACTGATGACGGCGCCTCTAGCCATTAAAATGCACAGAGAGCTGATCATATCAATATTTGAAAACAAACCTACTCCCACCGTCGCCGCAAAGAAGCTGAATGCGCTTACCATAATGGACTGGGCCGACGCCTGGTGGGCAATCGTTACTGCATCATACTTACTTCTACCCTGACTTCTCTCCCGCTTATATCTTGTGGTCATGAGAATCGCGTAATCTACAGTGGACCCAAGCTGTATGGTTCCGATTACGATAGACGCCACAAAGGGCAGCGTCGTTCCCGTATAGAAGGGGATTCCCATATTGACAAAGATTGCAAATTCGATTACTCCCACCAAAATAATCGGAAGGGACAGGGACTGGAACAAGAACAATATAATGATGAAAATGATTCCGATGGATACCACGCTCACCGTCTTGAAATCTTTATCCGTAATCGTAATCAAGTCCGCTGTCAGCGGCCCTTCCCCTACCAGCATCGCCCTCTCGTCGTACTCATCCATAATGTCGTTAATCTCGTCAATCTGCCGGTTGACTTCATCGGACGCTACCTTGTATAAGGAATTGACCATCACCATCTGATACTTTTCTGACTTCAGCATACCTGTAATGGATTCTGGAAGCATATCTGAGGGAAACCCAGGTCCTACCAGCTTATCTAACCCTAACGCCCACTTTACTCCGTCCACCTTCTCAATCTCTTTCAGCATCCTCCCCACATCCGAGGACGGCACTGAACTGTCCAGCAACAGAATATGAGTGGTATTCATCTCGTAATCTTCCTTTAGCTTCTCATTTGCAATGATACTGGGAAGGTCTTTTGGAAGCGTCTCATCCAGATTATAGTAAACCCCTGTGTGATTATTTCCATATACTGCCGGAACAAGCAGAATGAGAAATGCAGCCACATACCAGAGATAACGCTTTGTAACCTTCTTTGACAGCCTTCCGATATCCGGAAGCAGAGGCTTATGCTTGGTTTTTTCAATGATTTTATCACAACACAGAATCATGGACGGGAGAACCGTAACACAGGCAATCACGCCGAAAACCACGCCCTTGGCCATAACTACTCCAATATCCAGCCCCAACGTAAAGCTCATGAAGCACAGTGCGATAAATCCGGCAACCGTTGTGACCGAGCTTCCTACCACAGAAGAAAACGTATGGGAGATTGCATGGGCCATCGCCCGTTTCTTATCCCCGTCGAACCGAACCTGCTGTTCCTCGTAGCTGTGCATCAGGAAAATGGAGTAATCCAGTGTAACGCCCAGCTGTAATACTGCTGCCAGAGCCTTCGTAATATAAGAAATCTCCCCCAGAAAATAATTGCTTCCCAGATTATAGAGAATCGCCATTCCGATGCTAAGCAGAAACAGAACCGGAACGAAGAAGGATTCCATTGTAATTCCTAAGACCAGTACTGCCAGCACAACCGCAATCAACACGTAGAGAGGCGTTTCCTTCTCCGCAAGATTCTTGGTATCAGTTACAATGGCGGACATTCCGCTTAAAAAGCACTGTTTCCCCGCAAGCTTACGAATCTCCCCGATAGCGTCCATGGTCCCGTCAGAGGAGGTTCCCTCATCAAAGAAGATTGCCATCATCGTCCCTGTATCCGAATTAAAGACCTCATAGAGTTCATCCGGCAGCATACTTTCCGGAACCGAGATATCCATCACAGAGTCATACCACAGGACGTTCTCCACATGGTCAATCTCTTCAATATCTTTCTTCAGCTTCACAATATCCTTATTCTCCATGCCGTCCACAATAAACATGGAAAATGCACCCGTCCCGAAATCTTCTACCATGATATCCTGACCCTTCATGGTCTCAATATCCTTCGGCAGATACGTCAGAACATCATAATTCACTCTGGTGTTCACATACCCCAGTACAGAAGGAATTAGCAGCAATATACTGACAACTAATATCGGTACTCTAAACTTCACCACTTTTTTACCAAACTGAACCATACTCACCTGCTCCTTTTCTATTTCTGACTAATAGTCATTTCTTACAATATGCACTATACAACAAAAATGACTAATAGTCAATACTTATTTCAAAAAAATTGACTTTTAGTCATTCTATTTAAAAACACTTGAAAATTCACGACTTTTCTGGTTATAATATGAATGAATACTGTTTTATTGGATGTCAAAAGAAAGGATTATCGAATATAATGGGGAAAATTGACGAGAATAAAAAAAAGAAAAAAGAGACGCTCTTTAACAGCGCCTACGACCTCTTTATCACAAAGGGCATCAACTCCACAGCCATCTCCGACATTGTGGAAAAGGCGGGAGTTGCAAAGGGTACCTTCTACCTGTATTTTAAAGACAAATATGACATCCGCAACAAGCTGATCGCACACAAGACCCATGAGTTGTTCCATGAAGCCAAAATTGCCCTTGACCACGCGCCAGAGCCGATTAAGGGGCTGGACGAGCAGTTAATCTTCATTATCAATCATATTATAGATACTCTGGTTCTCAACACCCCTCTTTTGAATTTTATTTCCAAGAATCTGGTCATGGGGGCGCTGCGGTCTGTACTTTTGACTGGGGAACATTCTGACACGGACTTTTTTGAACTTTTTCTGGACATGGTGCATCAGGATTCCTATGAGTACGAAGATATTGAAGTCATGCTTTTTACCATTGTAGAGCTTGCAGGGTCCGCCGGCTATAACTCCATTCTATACAAAGAACCCCTTCCTATTGAACAGTATAAGCCGTTTCTTTACCGTTCAGTCCGGCTGATTATCGACAGCCACCGTGTTAAAAATTAATATGGCAAGAAGGAGATTCTCATGCAGCTACTGTCACCCACATTAAAAGAAATCAGCCTCCATGGCACAAAATCATTTCCCTGCGCCATCTACCATACCCGTTCCACTGGCAAAGGAACCCTAGTCAAGCACCACTGGCACGACGAGGTGGAAATCCTATACTTCTCCGATGGGGAATTCCGTCTGGAAATCAACATGGAGCAATATTTTGTCCCTTCGGAGGCGCTGTACTTCATCAATCCAGGCGAACTGCACAGCATTTACACGGAAAAAACAAGCGACTCCGGAGAGGACGCCATCGTCTTTTCTCTGGACACCCTAAGCTTTGACTCTTACGATGCCGCACAGATGCAGCTCATACAGCCCATTCAAAACGGCAAAATGCTGTTTCCACGCTGTCTGCTGCCCGACCATCCCGGCTTCCTCTCTGTACGAAATGCATTCCTTGAAACCATGCATTCCTTTGGGCATACGCCAAGCAAGGAGACCTTCCTGGAAAACGGTGTAGTCACAGACGACCTAACCAACCAGCTATTTATCAAGTCCTCTCTCCTTCGCATCCTGGCCATCCTGTCACGCTATCAGCTCTTTACGCCTACGGAGAAGAATCTGGACAAACGGGTGGAAGGCATTAAGACTGTCCTTACTTATATCAGGGAGAATTATAAAGAGAAGATTTACATTCAAGACCTGGCGGCGCAGGTGCATATGAACGAGCAGTATTTCTGCCGGTTTTTTAAAAAATCCATCGGGCGCTCCCCCATGGAATATCTCAATGAATACCGCATCAAACAGGCGATGCGGCTTCTGAAGGAGACAGACCTGCCTGTGATGGAGGTCTGCCTGGAATGTGGATATAATAATCTGGGAAATTTTCTCCGCGCCTTCAAGAAGCATACAGAGACGACTCCTCTGAAATACCGGAACCATTCTCATGAGGATGGGAAATCCTTCTGAGCAGAACAAAGGTTATCTTCCTGCGTTTATTTTGCTCAGAAGCGCCTCCTGCAATACCTGTGAGAAGTTCACCCCCAATGCCATGGCTTCCTCATTCAGCCATTCTGGTATGGTCAATGTCTTTTTGACGGCTTTATTATTATGCAGCTTTGCATATTCTATGGTGTCGCATGCTATATCATTCACAAAATCTTGCTCCGATTCAAGTTGAAGCATATTCCGCGCGGATGGTTTGGGAATCTCTTTTCCTTCTCTTTCATAATCATACAGTACATATGCAAGGACATCCTCTGCCATAACGATTGCGTCGTTTAAGTCATCGCCGCAGGTATAACATCCTTCCAAATCCGGAAACCATACCGAAAATCCTGTTTCTTCCTGTGTAAAAATCGCAGGATATACATATTTTGCCATACTTTATGCCTCCTTACTTTAACCCCGCATCTCTTAAAATCCTATTTGCTGTACCACTTGGAATTTCTTTACTTCCATGCCTTGGAATCCTGATATCTCTCCCCGTCTTTGTGCTGTACCATTTATCATGTTCTTTACCATGTTCTACAAAAAAACATCCATTCTTCTTTAAAAGCTTTATAAGTTCCGATGTCTTCATTATATCCTCCTTTCATTATATTATGACACGTATTAACACGTGTGTCAAAGTTTTTTTAACTAATAGTGTGAAGCATCAGTCTAATATCCCTATATCAATCAACAAAAGTCAAAATATCGTAATTTTTAATCAGATAAGTATAAGACATTTTCCCCATATGCCATTATAATGAATTACATAGAATTGATAGTTTTTATGAAATGAAATACAGCAATGACGGAGGTATGGTTATGACGAAAAAATGGTGGCATGATAAGGTAGCCTATCAAATCTATCCAAAGAGCTTCTGCGATTCCAACGGGGACGGAATCGGAGATATTCCTGGAATCATCAGCAAATTAGACTATTTACAAGACTTGGGAGTTGACATTATCTGGCTCTCCCCCTGTTATCCTTCCCCTCTCGCAGACGAAGGGTACGATATTTCTGATTATTATGATATTGACCCCCGCTTCGGCGCCATGGCAGATATGGAGAAGTTGTTGGAGGAAGCAAAAAAACGGAATATGTACATCCTGATGGACCTGGTGGTGAACCACTGCTCCGACGAACACGAGTGGTTCAAGAAGGCCTGCCAGGACCCAGACGGAAAATACGGAAACTTCTTCTACTTAAGAGATAAAAAAGAGGGGGAGCTTCCCACCAACTGGCGCTCTTACTTCGGCGGCCCTGTCTGGGAGGACCTTCCTGGCACAGACAAACAATACCTTCATGTATTCCACAAGAAGCAGCCGGATTTAAACTGGGAGAACCCCAAGCTTCGCGAGGAGGTCTACAAGAACATCAACTGGTGGCTTGACAAAGGACTTGGCGGTTTCCGTATTGACGCAATCATCAACATCAAGAAGGCTCTGCCTTTTAGAAGCTACGAGCCGGACCGTAAGGACGGGCTGTGCAATATCCAGACCATGCTAAAAGAGGCTAAGGGCATCGGTGAATTTTTAGGAGAGATGCGCGACCGCACCTTCAAAAACTATGACGCCTTTTCCGTAGGCGAGGTATTTAACGAAAAGCCTGAGGAGATTCCTGATTTTATCGGTGAAAACGGCTACTTCTCCAGTATGTTCGATTTTAACGAGACGATTTTCGGAAACAGTGAAAAAGGCTGGTACGACGCAAAGCCAATCACGCCGGACGACTATAAACGGTGCTGCTTCGAGTCACAGGCTAAAATCGGTGACATTGGATTTCTCTCCAACATCATCGAAAACCACGACGAGCCCCGCGGGGTCAGCCGTTATATCCCTGAGGGAGAATGCTGCCCACAGAGCAAGAAGCTTCTTGCTGCCCTGAACTTTATGTTAAGAGGACTGCCGTTTATCTATCAGGGACAGGAGATTGGAATGGAGAATGTACCCTTCTCCTCCATCGATGAAGTGGACGATATCTCCACGCTGGATGAATACCAGGTTGCTCTGGACGCAGGGTTATCTCCTGCCGACGCCTTAAAGGTGGTAGCAAAATTCAGCCGTGACAACGCCCGTACCCCAATGCAGTGGTCCGACGAAGCAAACGCAGGCTTCACCACAGGTAAGCCCTGGTTAAAGGTGAATCCCAATTACACTGCAATCAATGCCAAGAGCCAGCTTAGCGACCCTGATTCTGTCAGAAGCTTTTACAAGAAACTGATCGCCCTGCGCAAGAATCCAGAGTATAAGGAGACGGTTGTTTACGGCGCTTTAGAACCATATCTTGAAGATACCCATAATCTGATGGCTTATTACCGCAAGGGGGATAAGACTCTCCTGGTAATCGGAAACTATCAGATGGAGGCTCAGGCCGTAGAGCTTCCTTCTGAATATAAGAAGGTGCTGCTGAACAACGATGCCGATCTTGCTTTGGAAGGGTTGACTCTGAAGCTAAAGGGATACCAGGTTATTATTTTAGAAATGTAAAAAATATAAATGCTAGAAAGGAATGAGCTTATGAACAAAACATGGTGGAAAGAGGCTGTAATTTATCAGATTTACCCTCGCAGTTTTATGGACAGCAACGGAGACGGAATCGGAGATATCAAGGGAATCACCAGTCGTCTGGATTATTTGAAATACTTAGGGGTCGATGTGCTCTGGCTCTCCCCCATCTACCAATCACCAAACGACGACAACGGCTATGATATCAGCGATTACCAGGCAATCATGGACGAATTCGGAACCATGGAGGATTTCGACGAGATGCTCTTGGAATCCCACAAGAGGGGGCTTCGGGTGGTCATGGACCTGGTGGTAAACCACACCTCCGACGAGCATAAGTGGTTTATGGAAAGCCGTAAGTCAAAGGATAACGAATACCGTGATTACTACATCTGGCGGGAAGGAAAAGACGCCCAAACACCTCCTAATAATTGGGGCTCATGCTTTAGCGGCTCTGCATGGCAGTATGACGAGCAGACAGCCATGTATTACCTGCACTTGTTTTCCAAGAAGCAGCCGGATTTGAACTGGGATAACGAGGCGGTACGCAAGGAGGTCTTTGACATGATGACCTGGTGGTGCGACAAGGGCATTGACGGATTCCGTATGGACGTTATCAGCATGATTTCCAAGACCAAAGAGATGCCTGACGGTCCGGTAACAGAATTCTACGGCGACTACTCTCCTTACTGTATACACGGTCCCAATGTCCACAGATACCTAAAGGAGATGAACGAAAAGGTACTGTCCAAATATGATATCATGACCGTGGGCGAGACGCCTGGCGTGACTACAGAAGAAGCCAAAAAGTACGCCGGTGAGGATTCTAATGAGCTTAATATGGTATTCCAGTTTGAACATGTTGATAACCATGGCAAATATGGCAAATGGGACGACAAGAAATGGCAGCTTACCAAGCTTAAAAATATCTTTACCCGCTGGCAGACCGAATTATACGGTCAGGCATGGAACAGCCTGTTCTGGGATAACCATGACCAGCCAAGAGCCGTTTCCCGCTTTGGGGACGACAGGCCAGAATTCAGAGAGGTTTCCGCCAAGATGCTTGCCACCTGCCTTCATATGATGCAAGGTTCTCCTTACATTTACCAGGGAGAAGAACTGGGAATGACCAATTATCCGTTCCAGAAGCCAGAGGAATTCCGCGATATCGAGAGCGTCAATGCTTATCAGGAGTGGTGCTTAAGCGGCGAGGTTTCCCATGAGGAGTTCTGGCCATGTATCATTGCCAGAAGCCGCGACAATGCAAGGACTCCTGTACAATGGGATGATTCAGACCAGGCCGGCTTCACCACAGGGACGCCGTGGATTGCCGTGAATCCTAATTACACGGAGATTAACGCTAAGGCTGAGACGGCTGATCCCAACTCTGTGTTCCATTATTACAAGAAGCTCATTGCATTGCGCAAAGAGAATCCCATTATGGTGTACGGCAAATATGAGCCTCTTATGGAGGACAGCGAGGAATTATTCGTCTACACCAGGACTCTTGATGAGCAAAGGCTGCTGACGGTCTGCAACTTTACAGACCAAGAGATTGCATTTACCATACCGGAGGAATTCGTTGGTAAATCCTGCTTAATTGCCAATATGGAAAATGACTATGGCAAAAAGGAGATTACGTTAAGACCTTACGAGGCGTTTGTACTAATCTAAGCACGTTTTAATTAATTAAGAAGGATGGCAGGAAATCATATCCCCCGCCTTCCTTCTTATTAATCTGTCATAGCTGCTCTCCAATCAACACTTTATTCCCGCAAAAAGCAAAGCCATACTTACGTATATGCTCTTTTGTAATCCCTCTGGCAAGCAAACCTGCGTCATATTTCATATCCTCAATCTGCTTAAGGGCAGCCTCAACCGTATCTTCCAGGTTCTTCTCTTTTTTGGGCTGAAATACCTTAAATTCTAAAATTATGGCGTCGTCCTTTGGATTTAACGGCTCTAACAATACGTCATATCTCCCAAAGCCGCTTTCACGATTAGATGTCAGCACATACCTTCCCCTCAGTTCTACCATAAGTCCCAGTACAAAGCCATGATAAAACCTTTCCGGCTCTTTTCTTGAAGGATTCTTTCCAGTATCAAAATAACTGAATACGCTCTGTGACACGCCGTTCATATAATCATTCATCGCGTCAATATCTCCCAAAAGTAAAGCCTTGATAAAATCATTATAATCCGAATCAACACAGCTAAACCATCTGCGTATCATATTCCGAAACATGACCTTTACTTCAAAATTCGTAAGCTTAAGGGTATATTCTTTCTTCCAGCCCCCGTATTCATCTGTGACTGTCTCATATTGACTTACTTTTAAATATCCGCTTGCCAGAAGAAGCCCCCATATTGCCTGTTCATCCTGCCCTAACTGCTCATAAATAATCTGTTCATCTATTTCTGCGACAAGCTTACCTCCCTCCAGCAAATGCTCAAACGTTCGCTTAATATCTGAGTTACTTTCCCTCAGAAGCTTCCCTACCAGGCTGTTTGAGCTAGTATTTACCCAATACAACCCTTCCTCCTTCTTATCCAGATAGTTGATGATTGACCACGGATTATAAATATCCGGTATTCTGCCAAAAGTAAAACCGTCATACCACTGTTTTACTTCCTTTATTCTATGAGATAATCCAAACTCCTCCAACGCCGCAAAAACTTCTCCTTCTGTAAATCCAAAGGCATCTTCATATTTATTAGAAGTCGTCGTAACCACTTCAAGGTTATTCAAATCCGAAAAAACAGATTCTTTACTGACTCTCGTAATTCCAGTCATAACTGCACGTTCCAGATATGGATTCGTCTTAAAGGCAGAATGAAATAAACTTCTAATAAACCCCGTCATTTCATCCCAATATCCATTCACGTATGCTTCCTGCATGGGAGTATCATACTCATCCAGA
>ERZ808028.960-NODE-960-length-19436-cov-9.439640_pt1 | contig 19436 bp, 25 predicted proteins | sample MGYA00380184_ERZ808028 | MGnify/ENA primary metagenome ERZ808028 (study PRJEB31490, sample SAMN06133397) | mouse gut metagenome | isolation source: J8_1 | host: mice | place: China: Chengdu | collected 2015-05 ...
CGTTGAGAGATTATTCTGGGATTTTGACGGGAAAACTATTGCGTTGCCGCAGGTGCGTAAAAATTACCCTTATGAGGGGTTTGTAGAGTGGCATCGGAAAGAGGTTTTTAGGGGGTGAGGTTGATAACTATCGCAGTATGTTCAATATTGCTGACATAATCAGTGCAGGATCTTGCCGCTAGTTTACAACTCGCCTTCGATAGCGGCGCAAAACGAGTTCTGTTGCCGATATCCTCGGCTATGGATATTCCAACAGTTCCGGCAGAGTTGTTTACCAAGTTTCAGGTAAGTTTTTATTCATAACCGGTTGATGCGGTTTATAAGGCGCTGGATATGAATTAACGTCGTAACTATTTTAGTGAACCGGAGGGGACAATGGCTCAAGAGCGTTCTGTAATTAAATTCATCAGGCCTTGCCTCTCCATTCATGAAGATAAGAAAATACTTACATCTGAATATTGTTGGCAGAACTTGAATGAAGCTCTTGGGTAAAATAGAGAGAAAATACAGCGACGATGATACCAACTGATGCAAGAATGATATATCTATACTCCCTGAAAAAATCCTTCACTAAAATCTCCGCTCTGATTCATCAATCATCAACCCGATTTGCTATCTTATCCAGATATTTTTCCATGTTGTGTTTGCGCAAATAACTATTCACCTCTGCCGCCCAAGATTCACCTTTAACGAGAATAGCCCGGCTGTAACTTGATGCGTACATGTAACGGGTATCGTTAAGATTAATCAGCGTTTGATTTACACCATCAACGCTACAACCAGAATTCTGACTCTGTCGCTCCAGCGCCCAGTAATACGCGCCAGGTGTTCTGGGTTAGCAGGAAAATCCCTTTCATTAAGTTCACTAAGTACCAGAAATGAGGGGACATGTTGAATACGTGAAATTTTCGGTGTCAAATTGAAGATTAGATCCATATAAAATCACAACGGATGACCGTTACAAGCACCTGCTATCCGTTGCAATGACCTCTTCATCTGTTAAGATGCAGGGGCGTTTTTGCATGACTCAATGATCACCAATAGGTAAAAAATGTCGACACTTAAACCCGCCGTCTTCTCTTTCTTTTCCGGCTCAGGCTTTCTAGATCTTGGCTTCGAAAACTCGGGCTACGAGGTGGTTTTTGTGAATGAATTTCACCCACCGTTTATGGATGCTTACAAGCACTCACGGGCGGTGATGAACAAACCTATCCCTCGTTTTGGCTATGCAGAAGAGAGCATCGAGGAAATTGATCACAAGAAATTGAAAGATAACATTAAAGCTCTCAAGAAAGAAAAAAGACTAATTGGCTTCATCGGTGGCCCACCATGCCCTGACTTCTCCGTTGCAGGTAAGAACAAAGGTCGCGACGGAGAGAACGGTAAGCTGTCTCAAAGTTACATCGATATAATTGTTGAAATGAAGCCTGACTTCTTCTTGTTTGAGAACGTCAAAGGTCTTTATCGCACACTCAAACATCGTGAGTTTTTTGAGCATCTCAAAGAACAGTTAATGGACGTTGGTTACGTTCTTCATGAAAGGTTGATAAACTCGATTGAATATGGCGCCCCGCAAGACCGTGAACGCATTATTCTGTTGGGTTTCCAAAATAAAAATTTAACCAAGTCCTTTAACTGGAGTGGAAGATTATACCCGGATCGTAGTGCCTTTGGATATAATTGGCCAACTACGAATGAATTTGTTGAAGACTCAACACTGGTAATGCCTGAGTCACTTCCTGAAGAGTTAACTGTTGACTACTGGTTTAGGAAAAACAACGTTTCTGAACATGTGAACGCAAAGCATGTGTTTACTGCAAGGGCCGGGTTAGTTCGCTTTAAAGCTGTGGCTGAAGGAGACGATAGCAAAAAATCTTACAAACGTCTTCATCGCTGGAGATATTCTCCAACGGCAGCTTACGGTAATAATGAAGTACATTTGCACCCATATAAGCCACGTAGAATAACTGTTGCAGAAGCACTTGCCATTCAGTCTTTACCGAAAGAATTTGAATTGCCATCTTACATGACTCTTTCAAATATGTTTAAAACTGTTGGTAACGGTGTTCCTTACCTTGCAGCATTCGGAATAGCAAAATCCATATTAGAGCATTTAGGGATAAAAGATGAATTTAACAGCAATGAATCTTGTGAATGCGATAGCAAATCTTCCCAAAAACAGGCAGTTTGATTATGTGAATGAAAGTAATGCAGGGAAGATTGTGATCGACTCGATTAAGTTGCCAGAAGGTCCAATACGCTTTAAGCGTTTCAATCCAACCAAAGGTGAAACGCTCAGAGATGCCAAAATTGATAGCATATCTAGCCAAATGCTATGGCGTTTGGCTAATGCAATTCAAGAGGATGCACCTATCAATTTAGATAGAGTATTCGGTGCAAGCTATAACTCTCGTTCAGTTATTGAGAGTTTACTTGCTCATACGCCTCAATTTTATTGGTGTAAACTCGACCGCTTAGAGGTTATTAACACTAAGCAGACAATTAAAAAAGGCCACAAGCATCTTATATACTTACCGAATTCACCACACGAAAATGGCAAGCTCTCTGAATACAAAACTAATATTGTAATATCAGAGATGAACACAGAAGTTGTATATCAAAGTGTTGATTCAGAAACAATCCGTCCCGTTGAAGGCATGTCAATTGAAGAATCAAGAAGGCATGCACAAATCCAGATAGCATTAGTAAAAATCGGCCATCATCTGGGATACAGAACATGGGTTGCAGCTAATGACCGAGGATTAAAATACAATGGTAAAGCAATCGCCCAAATGGATGGCGTCATTGACAGTCTGTCGAATGAAAAAGTCCTAAGTTCCTACAGCGAAGCCATTGATGGCGCAAGATTGATAGATTGCATCTGGTTTAGAAATGGTAAATTGATGCCTGCCGTGATGGAGATCGAGCATAGTACCGGGATAATAAGCGGTTTAACACGTATGAAGAACTTCTGTGATTATGCCCCTCGTCTGCAAGATATACGATGGACAATCGTAGCCCCAGACGAATATCGAGAAAAAGTAATTGAGTTTGCAAATAGACCACAATTTCGTGAGCTAGACACAAAATTCTTCCCTTACTCTGCCGTAGAAGAGTTGTATTCTCTTTGTGAGCGTCGAAAGCCTCAAGGAATAACCGATAAATTCTTAGATTCTTTCATGGAAAGATGCATCAAACATTAAAAAAGCCGGAATTAACCAAGTTCTTATGACTAGTACTGATATACGTTGACACTTTTCTGTCTGTAAAACGCCTGATGAACGTCCTCGGGCGTTTTGTATTTTAGAGCTAGACATGGCCTCTCATGGTTATAAATTGTTACGGACTCCTTTACCATATCGTGGGTCGGAGCAAGGTCTGTAGGACGCGGAAGTAAAAACTCATTTTTCAGGATCCCGTTTATTCGATCAGCCAGTGCATTCTGGTAGCAGTCATGACCATCAGTCATTGAACAGGTTATTCCGTTTCTCTCATGGATTGACTGATAAAGCGCTAAACATTATTGCACCCCTCTGTCAGAGTGACTGTACCAGAGAACCTGTCGTTTTTCTTCTCCTCAATGCCTGTCTGAAGGCTTTTACCACATTTTCTGTCTGCAGATTTTTCCCAATATGGTAATCGGCGCATATCAAGGTAGTTGTCTGAGTCACAGGCAGTTCCCTCTTCACCAGGTCAGGAAGTCAGGGACTCTAGTCAAGTCGGCCATATTTACGCAACCAGACAAGAACGGTGAAGCGCACCTGAATGCTATACCGCTGCTGGGCCTTTTTATAGGTCATCTCGCCTTTTTCAACCTGCTCAACAACAGCTGTTTTAAAGGATAGAGGATAATCACGTTGGGTGCGTTTGAACTCAGTCATCATCACGTTCTCCGGATTTAAGTCAGCAACGTGTCAACGCTATTCAGGACGGGTCACAGGCATAAAAAAAGACCTCAGTTGAGGTCTATTTACATACTTTTGGTGCCGAAGGCCGGACTCGAACCGGCACGGGTTTAGGCGGCTTAGCTTGCTTCAACAATCATCGTTAACTCGTTGAACTAGCTAGACTAAAGCTCATAACCCCGGCACATTTCACAGACTGTTTAGCCATGAAAAAGCCCCGACAACATAACCGGGGTTTGTATGAGTTTCAAGAGAGATCGTTATCTAGTTTTAGATCCCTGCGGGAATTACCTCGTGCGGATAGCTATCCCCAGCTACATGCGCCACCTGTTCCAAGGGAAGCGCTACTTTATGAAAAGCACAGGGACACGAGACATACGCCAAGCGCGATTGTTTCGAGATGCTATTGCTCTGGAATGGACTCGCTTACGGAATCTGCTAAAGCCACAAGGTGGCTCATCTGTAGACCAAATCATTGATGAGCTACGCCGTGTCAGTGTGTACGCCAAGGAAGCCCCCGCATCGTTTGGTGCATCGATTCAGGCTTGCCCTTCCCTACTTAACATGCGCGATCTGTATCTTCTCCAATACAGCGAGAAGAGAAAGCTAACCACGCTATCCAAGACCAACAAAGCCGTAGAGGTGCTGTTAACCCACCTGAAAAAGAAAGATATTCAGTTGCGGGATATTAACCGAACCATAGTTACAGGCTGGTTAGATAAGCTCAAAACTGAGCGAGCGCCCCAAACTATCCAGAACTATATAAGCGCATTGGCGCAGATATGGGATCTGGCACGCAATCGCTATCACGATGCACCGCAGGACAATCCTTGGCGCGGTCATGCGCTCGAAGCAAAAAGCAGCAAGGTCAGCTATGAAGTCTTCGCACCGGGTGAGCTGGCAAAGGTCTATGCTTTGCTTGATGACGAGATGAAGGCGGTAACGGCTATTGGTGCATACAGCGGTATGCGGATCAATGAAATATGTACGCTGCGTGAGAGCAGTATTAAAACCATCGAGGGCGTTTTGTGCTTTGAGATCACCGAGGGGAAGACCAAGAGCGCGGCACGAATCGTCCCAGTACACAGCAAGCTAATCCCTCTCGTGAAGTCGTTGCTCAAGACCACACATAGCGGTTTTCTGTTCTATCACGCCTCAGTCACAGACCGGGCAGACGGAAAGCGTTCAACGTGGCACACCCAGCAGTTCACACGGGCGAAGCGCAAAGCGCTTGGCGAACCTGCCGCAGAGAGAAAAGTGTTTCATTCACTCCGCCATGCGTTTGTGCAGCAGCTCGACCGTGCTCAAGTACCAGAGGATCGTATTGCTTTACTTGTCGGACATGAGCGCGGGAGTACAGAGAGCTTCAAAACTTACTCGAAAAATGCAGCTTCCCCTATAGAGATCGGTAAGTATGTCGAACTCATCCAGCATGAAGGAATAAACATCTAACTCATGGGTGAGTTTAGCCTGCTAACCTTAGACTGCATGGTTCGATGCGGGTAAGATACCTTATCAAAACAATACTAAGGTCTTGATATGGCTAACTCACCAGTTCTTGAACTTCAAGCACTAGCGTGCGATCCCGACTCCGACATTTTATCTGTACTCATGAAGGCCAAAATGATTGCAGTGAAGCTCGGCCTCAGCGATTTGACCGAGTGGATACAGCTCGAATTAAATGGCTATCCCAGCTTTGATACGGTTCCTGAATACAGGAAAGGTCAATCGCAGTTAAAAGCATATAGTCCCCAACATCAAAGCTGGGTTCCGCTTGTGGTCAATTTCAACGACGCGGAATTAAATGCAATGGTATCAACGTTTCACATTACAGAATCAATATCATCTATAAAAAAGATGAGTAATAAAGGAGAAAACCCTTTTTTACCTCTCCCGGATTGGATGGCTGATACATTAGCTCAAAGTATCGGACAAAAGACTGAGATGGTATGGGTTATAAGCGCTGGTGTACTAGAACATGTAATTACTACCGTTAGGAATAAGATCCTCGACTGGTCTTTAGACTTAGAGTCAAAGGGTATTTTAGGCGAAGGGTTACAGTTTTCATTAAGAGAAAAAGAGGTAGCACCAATGACTGTCCATAACGTGACCAACATTCATGGCAACGTAAACAACGCTGGCGTTATCGGCTCGGGTAACGGGGACATTTCACAAAATAATACTGTCAACGCTGGAGACTTCAACTCGCTTGAAAAGCAGCTCAAGGATTGGGGCGCTAATGATGAAGATATTAAGAGCCTTCATCAAGCTATACAAGAATCACCAGCCCCAACTACCCCGGACAATTTCAGTGATAGCCTTGGGAAGTGGGTTGTAAATATGATTGGTAAAGCATATGCGGGAACGCTAAATATTGCAGCGTCTGCTGCACCAGCTCTATTAACTAATGCAATTTGTCATTACTACAACATTCCTGTTTGAGTGGCTACATTACTGTTTCGGCGGGGTTTATTACCCCGCAGTTATGGATATAACACACCAATACCAGTGTATTGCTTGCGATAGCTGCCAACCATAGCCCTTAAGTTCGTAACGCTAATACCACACGTTCGCCCAACGTAGCGGCCTCCCTCAGCAGCGTTAGCAGAACGATGCACCACAGCACGCACGCGCCCGGTTCGGTGGCAGTGATCTAGCACGGCAGACGTAAGGCGCAGCGGCTTACCTGTCACCGCACAGCGTCGGTATTGATAATTCCAAAGGAAGACACGAACAGCGGCCACATCAGCGCGGCGCAAATCCAGCCGCCCGGAACCATTCAACAGAAAGCGATAAACATCTTCGAATGTAGCAGCACTTGTAATCCGTTCTGCCAACGGCATGTTGCCGAGGTGTTCCAAATAGCCCCGCATCGCTTTTCTCAACTTCTGTTCGGTAGTAGCCATTCTTCAAATCCTCCATTGTCAGACGCAGCCCGCTTGCAGGCTTCGTATTCTTCGCGCTGGCGTTGGCATACCAGAGCATAAAGCTCGGCGGCCATCACATTAACACGTTCGTCACTGACACCATTGCGGCGCATTAGCCCCAGCAGCTTACGAAATTCAGCTTCAAGCTCAGGCTCTCCGGCATCCATTACCCACTGTCTAAGGTCAGCGAGTGCGCCAGTCATTGGCGGCGGCTCGATGTACCGCCACCTTAATTTAATCGTCAATGCCATAAGCATTCCTCTTTATATCGTTTGCTCTCGCTTCACTGGCTTGTTTAAGCGTCATTCCTTCGATAGCTATATCCAGCAGTTCCTTTTGCTTACCCGCCAATCGCAAGGCGCTGTCTCTCCAGCAGAGCAGAAAGAAGATGGTCAGCACCTGTTTACTCAAGCCATCCAGAAGATCGCCAAGCCCTTGCTCCAGCATACAGGCACGCCATGCAGCGGCGTGCTCAGTCATAGCACCGATAACCGGGACAGGTGCGCCGAGCGTTGTCGCAAGCTGACTCATAACACTATTAGCATCGCCCGGATGCAGCCGGGGAATAGTCATGCGGCCAGCCTGCGCCAATAGCTCGGCGTACCGCTGGCGGATTGGGTCATCATTTGCCAGTCGTCTAATCGGCCTGATTCGTTTTTCATCAGCCATATATGGAACCTCCGAGGATTAGGCAGCCTGCAACAAATCGGCTGGCGTTGAGGGATGGTATCTGGCTTTAGCTTTTAAATAGGCAGCACGCGCCGCCGCTTCGCTAGTGAACAAGCCAAGGTGATGGCGTACACCAGCAACGCGTATGTAAGCCTCCCATTTGCTACAGCCCTTGTTCCAGCTATACCCCCTTGCCTTGCGTCGATTCTGGTCGTTTTCCCGCTGCGTAACCAAGCGCAGGTTGCATAGGCGGTTGTCGTCACGGATACCGTTGATGTGATCGATCTGCTTACCGTGAGGAACAGCGCCATGCGCAAGAATCCACGCCACGCGATGGGCTTTAAGCTGATACTGTTTACCATCGAGCCGCAGGGCAACTTGATGATAGCCATCAGCTCGCCGGGTGGAGTCAGCATAGGTGCCAGCCTTAACCCGGCGTCGGTTAGCTTTATGGTGCAGGCGACCTGTCACCGGGTCATACAGGAAGAGGGATCGCAACAGCTCAGGGGCGTAAGCATCATTAACCATGACTCAGCCCCTCCAGCTACGCAGCTTGTCGGAAATTGATAACGCAGTCAGGGCGACGCAGCCCAACGTTGAACAGACGATATGAGTCCATCACCATCGTCATTTCGCGTTCATCATCCCACTGGCGATTGATGACGCTCTGCGCTTCGACTGTCACAAGTACAGACGCAGGCCGGAACAGTGTCGCCCGTGTCAGCGCTTCCTCTGCGGTAACATCATAATCAGCGCCCAGTTCATGCCCGGTAATGGCTTCCTGTGGATAGCTGTTCAGCTCAATGACGCGCACCCCAGCGACATAGCCAACGCGACGCCATGCGAGATCGTTGCCACTATCCCGGCTGTAACGGACGTTCATCAGCTTCTTGTGCTCCATCAGGATGCTGAACCAAGCCGGGTCGATAAGCAGTACCAGCTCGGCCACCGGAATATCTTTCTCAGTGAGGAAGCGATTAGCAGCCGCTTTGACTGCGTGAACCAGTTCGTTAGCCGTATCCTCTTCGCTCCCCGTTGTCAGGTCGAGCGAGACAACGTTATCCGTAAGCGGGTTAAACGTTGGTTGCAGTGTCGGCGGCGGTACAAAGTCAGTCGCTTTGATTAGCTGGATGGTGTGCGCTTCGTCGTAGAATTTAGCGTGAGCAGTACCCATATTGCGGCTCAGCTCTGCGCGAAATGCGGGAGCTGTCCAGTCGTCCTGATAGTCAATCGGGATGCGGATATAGCTCAGCGTATCAACAGAGATGATCAGCTTGTCCGACTTAACGGCAGTATGCTCCAGCGATTGCCCTACGGTTCTTCCCTTCACCTCCAGATCACCACTCAGGCGATCAATGCGGTATTGGTTGCTGGCTTTCAGCGGCCTGTATGTAGACAGCCCCTCTGCCAGAAATACGGATTTGGACTCTAAACGAGTCTGAACGTCCCGGTCATAAGCCTCGATGTGAATATCATTGTCGGATTCCACCCCGCCATAATGTGGGCGAAACAGTTCGGGACTGTACGAAGTATCAGCCATAAACAAAACTCCTACGTAGGTTGATGAAGCCCGCGCCATCGTCATGGCACAGACGTGCGGAATCCTCCCGCCGAGGCAGGATTCAAGGGATAAAATCAGGGGGAACGAAAATCAGGGCAGAGACTGCTAATTTTGCAGTGCTGAGAACCGCGCCAGCTCCGGCCTCAGAAGGGATATGGTCCAAGCGTTCTAGACAAGGGTACAGGGTGCGTGGACCAAGCCCCCGCACAGCCCAGTATTTACAGGGATGCTTTGATACGCTGGACAGTGCCTTTAGCCACTCCCACCTTATCCATGATATAGCGCTGGGTCTGGCCTTTCAGCAGGCGCTCACGCACCTCGTCTTTGACAGCCTCGGTCAGCTCAGCCTTAGCTTTACGTGCAGCACTTTCGCGCTTCTCCTTGGCTCGGAGAAAAGCCTCGCGTGCGTCGCCAGCACCAGCCTTTGGTTTGTACCCTTTGGACTTAGCCACGCGCAACAGCACTTCCAGTTGCTCCACAGACGGAACATTCCCGGCCAGCATGTCAGCCAGACGTTGCGCAGCTTTCACGTTGTTTGCAGGATGACAATCTGGCGCGAGAAGGATCTCATATGCTCTCCACGGGAACGGGTCAACATAACCCGCTGCGGCCACGTACTGGCGAGCGGCGTCACGGTCAACCTCTTCACAAGCGGCAACCAGTGCAGGATGATATTGCTCAGGAGCACTCATAACTTCCTGTGCATACCCGAATGAAATGTTGACTAGCTCGGCCTCACGACGCTCAGAATTCAGCGGAAGGGCAAACTCCGGGCGCACGTCAGCGACACGCTCCACGGCATGGAAATTACAGGTACTCATTACGAACCTCGGTTAATTAAAAACAGACTTTCAGATGCCGCGCAGAATGCGGCTTGCGGGGACTCATGCGCATAGATTGGTGTGGTAGTACCGGGTTGGTGCGCACTCAGTCTTGCAGGGCGCATTCCACCGTTGGGCGTTAGCGGCCAGCGCGTTTGCCAGCGGAGCGCTGCGCAACCAGAGCACGATATTGTTCATCGTACTGGCGATGGCCGGGGCCATACCCTGATTGCTGCGCCCACTGCGAAAGCTGGTCATACGCTGCTATAAACTCCGCATGTGACATTCCAACAGATTGCGCGGCAGGCTGGCCGTATGGGTTTCCCTGTGCAGGAACGTACCCGGAAGCAGAACCAGCAGCCATACGTTCTTGCAGGTACTGAACGGCTCGCTGCATCTGCGCAGGGTCGCCAGACATAACCATCCGTTCAAGGGTGGATTGCGTCCCAGCGTCGAGCGTGCCAGCGTACTGCAACATAGCGTCAACTGTCCCCTGCCCTAGCTGGCTTTCTATGGACTGGTGAAACTGCCCCATCAATCCTTGCAACTCGGCGGTGTACTCAATAGCTGTTCCATCCATCAGGGGGATAGTATCGCCCACCTGCGCCCCAGCGCTGTCAGCGTTCTGGTCTTGCTGATTCGCGATACTGCCATTATTCCATTGTCCGCCATCATTGCCGTTAACGGGCTGGGTACGGAGGAAATCAGCATCAGCAGGCGCTGAGCTAAAGCGAGATGCACCATTGTCAGCGCCAACAGGTGCGGCCATGTACGGCGATTGTTGCGGCGCAGCATCAGCACCGGAAAGATACGGATTAACATTCTGGTCAGTCATAGATTATTCAGCCTCTTGCGATGTAACCCGGCGATGTGCCAGCTCAAGTAAAAGCATATGCGCGTGTACGCATCCGGCAGGAATCATTTTCTGGCCGTGGTACGCCTTGCAGAGAGCTTGCCTGTCGATTTGGTACACATTCGCCAAGTCGATTTGACGGAGATTCAAAGCCTCAGCAATGAATTTCAATTGTTGCCCGCAATCTGCCGCGCGGCGTGGCTCCATAAGGATGATGGTGGTGCTCATGAAATAATCCTCAGTTAGTTAAATAAGACCATGACGGCGTAGATATCGGCGTTCACCCACTGAGCCGCGCGGACGCTGGCGGCGTCCACGGTCAGCGGCGGGCTGTTCGGGTGCAGCCTCGCTTCGGAGATTCTGCGTCAGGATATCCCACCCCTGCGGCTTAACAGGGGCGTAGCCTTCCCGCATCTCGTCAAGGTTGACGTATTGAGTCGGGTCAATTGCAGGGTGAATGATGTCGTTATCTTCCATCACTCGGCTCCCCATTTCGCATTAACATTTTCCAGAATGTCACCATACGGCCAGCGGCTCTTTAAGCAGCGGTTAACGAAAGCGATCACCTCTGGCGGAACGTCCAGCTTTTCGGCGATGTCAGCGACAGGCCAGCCAAAGCGCTCTAACTTGTGGATTTCATCCAAATCAGAAGGCACCAGCTTGCGCACGGCTTTCGCTTTCTCAGGCTTTGCTTTCACGGCTTTCGGCACTGGGTGCGTGTGGACGTTGCTGAAGCGGGAGTGGGCTATAGCCAGCACGGTTTCAGGGTGAATCAGCGTATCGCGGGCGATGGCGTACTCAGAATTCCGGTGCAGCTTTCCGGGCTGATAGCGCTTACGGATGGCGTTATAATCGGCCAGAGTGATTTCTTCGTCTGGCTTCCACTGTTCGGCCAAGTCATCGACGTAAACGCCACGGATTACGGCGTCGATATCTGCCAGACTGAAACCAGTGGCATCAGCAATCTGTGCGTTGTTCATGTGCTCAACAATGCACAAACGGTTGATGTGCTGGATGTCGGCAATGGTCAGGGTTGCGTTACTGGTGGTTGTCATACTGGAACTTTCCATCAAAGTTAATCGAACCTTCTACAAGGTCTTTAATCAAAGCGAGGCTGGATGCGGTATGGATACCACCGCCGCGCCGGGCGTTGTCGTACATGGCTTTGGCCTGCTTCTGGTACTTCTCAGGTAGCGAGTTAAACCACGCTCTAAACTGGTGCGGCGTCATTCGTTGTCATCCTCCGGGAACACGTTATTGAAAGATGCGTCCGGCGCATCGGCGGCATTTTGCTTGAGGAAGTTCACGCAGGATGACAGCTCGGCAGCAGCCATGCGGGATTCTCCAGCGGAGTCCTCTTTCAGGCGGCGGGTCAGCGCCTCCAGCAACAGGCACCGCATATCCCATGTTCCAGCTTCAAACTCGGTTTTGGTCATTAATGGTTATCTCCAACTGGTAACAGGCCAAGCGCCCGGATGTGCTGAATCACTTCCAGATGCACGGGCTTCGGCAGGAATAAACGCCGGGAAGTTGAGGTGAAAATATCATGGGGCGTCTTGCGAACCGGATGAAGACGCCCATTGAAAACCTCACTGGCGAGTAGGACAGTTGACCAACGACGCGAGCCATCCGGCCTTTTCATGCGGTTCAGCACAGCGGCCAGACACTCCCACGGCTCGCAATCATTCAGCAGGCAATATCGCTCCAGCGGAGTGGATACCTCGCGAATGATGGCCTCACGATTAAGGGTCTTACGATGACGTTCGGACAGTTCATCCCAGTTGTACCCGTTCAGGGCAAAAGCCAATTGTGCGGTGACGAGCGCATCCGCACGCGCAGCACGACGCTGCGCATGTTCGGTAACAGGCATATGAGTTCTCCAGAGAGGAAATTAAACAGGCGAGCCAGTTAGCTCAGAGGAAGCGGGAAAGGTATTCCCAGTTACATTTCTCAGCGCGGTAGAAGTAGGCCAACTCATCAGGTACACCGGACGGCACCGGGGCAGAGTCGGCGTCATAAGTGATTGGGTCGCCGTACAGAGCCAGCGATGACCACAACAAAAACGCGCGAGCTGGCTGACCGTCACGTCCGGCACGGCCAACCATTTGCACCAAATCGGGCAGGTCTTCGGGAACATAAGTGACGATTACGCTACGCACGTCAGGGACATCGACACCCAGAGAAAACGCCTTCGTTGCCACCAGAACCGCGCCGGGCGTGCTGGCAAACCACTCTGCGTTGGCGTGCCGCTGGTCGCGGCTCAGTCGCTCAACGTCAGAATGATAAGGCCGGGCACGGTCTCCCAGTTCGTTGAGATACGCATACAGCATCTTTATGCTGTCCACCATCACCAATGTCTTTTCATTCTCCGGCAGCGCATTGACCAGACCAACGGCAGCCCGGCGCGGAGTCGCGCATTGCTGAACAGGAATAAGCTGGATGTTTTCACGGGCAGCACTGGCGCGGTAGGTGAGGAACTCGCCACGACAGCCAAGCTCTTTCATCAAGCCAGACTCATCACCTTTTCGCAGGGTCGCAGTAAACGCGCACCGCTGCGCATCAGGGAAGGCATTTTGCAGGGTGTGCTTCATTGCAGGGAAAGCGTCCCGAAACTCCCATTCATCTACAGTGTGAACCTCGTCGATGATGAACCTGTCCACACCAGCGGCCATCAGTGCCGCGAGCACCTGACTACCCGGCACCAGATGCTCAGGCGAAACGACAGCGACGTGGAAAGCGCCAGCAGCCAACCCCGCAAGTTGCTGCGCATTACGCCGCTTCGGTAGCTTGTCACCAAATGCCACAGCGTGAACGCCAGCCCCCATCAACTGCTGGTGAATCTGTTGTTTGATGGTGTTCGTCGGCACAACGATAACGGTCAGCCCCTCGCCAGCATCAGACTCGAATTGCAGGGCATAGGTAAACGCAGCCGTCTTTCCGTACCCGGTCGGCAGTACGGCCAGCATATCGCGGTCACGGGCAAACACGGCGGCGGCCACATCGAGCTGGCCGGGTCTCCAGTCATGACCATCTGGCGGCGGTAACGGTACGAATGCAGGGCGGTCGCATTGCTCCAGCTCACGGAACCTGTATGGCACCGTAACCAGCGGCGGGATGGACAGCGGCAGGTCAGAGCCTCCAATGTCACAATGATGATTCTGCTTGTTGAAATTGTCATCAACAGACCTAGCCTCTCCACACCATAGCTGGCGAAACTCCGGGCTGTCTCCCAGTCTGGTGAAGTCATCGCGGCGCATCGCCTCCAGCTTGCTCATGCCGCGACTGATACGGCGCACGGTCTTCTCATCGCAAATCAGAAACTCGCGGCACGCTTTGAGGAATGCGTTTTGACCTGTTGTCGCTTCCGGCACGGTGTGCTCTCGCGGTTTAAGCGCATCATCATCAACGCGAACGCCGGGGAAATCTGGTGGCAACGGCTCGGTATATCGGGCGGGCTTTTTGTTTAGCCACATCTCCAGCTCAGCGCGACGGCAGTGGAATGCGTCGCCCGGCTGGATAATCTGGCGCAGCCCAGCATCAGCGCGGCGGGTGTGTGTCTTGCGTCCGATTCCGTTAGCCTCTTTCCATTCACGGAACGACATAACTGAACCATCTGCATTGTAGAAATACTGCCCGGAATCGGTGTTAAGCGCTGCCTTCACAGGTCGCTGTTTAACAGGGCATAACTTGGAATGAGGTATAACGATCTTATCCGCAACCAGTTGCTGAGCATCCGCAGGCGCAGTGTTCAGCGGTTCGGCGTCAGCGGCCAGCGCAAGCAAGCGGTTCAAATTAGTTGGCATGGTGCAAACTCCAGAGAAGGATTAAATACTACGCGCCCAAGCTAAATCTTCGGGTGTCCGACTTTCGATTAACGCTAACTGCCAGCGTAAGTAATCCTCGTGTTCTTTGGTGTATCGGGGAATTCCTTTAGGATTTTTCACAGCGTCCGGGTTAGTCCTCGCGACTTCCCTGCAATCTCGGTCGAAAACCCAACGGGCAACTTCCACCGATTCGTAATCCTTAAATCGGTACGGCCTTGTGCGGGAACGTACACGCCAGACAACTTGCCCTAATTCGTGGATGTATATGCCGCAAAGTTCATCCGGGCTTGGGTGATACAATGGCTCCCCATAATTCTGGCGCATGAACTTCACAAACTTTTGATTGCGACGGGTTCGGCGTGCTTTCTCTCGTCTCTCTTCGGCTTCATACTCTTTTTGAATGACAGCGTGGTCTACCGGGCTAAGCGTTTTGCTCATACAGTGATCTCCAGAAATTATTGTGAGTTTGGAACGAGGCGCAGGACGGAAGCGCCGGAAGTGTGGTGTCGGTGTTCCGTCCCTCTTAGTAATGATCTTCACCCAGTGATTTGGATTTGACTCAGGCACAACAGGTAATGCAGCGGGATAGCGCGTAGGCGGGCTTGCGGTCTCAGCTTCTCACAGTAGAAACCTTTATCGGTCGGTAGCCTTCCCCGTATAGTCACATTCATGTCAATAACGCTATCCGGGGCTTGTCTTCCCATTGTAGATGCTCTCTAACGCAACGGCACTATAGTTCAATATTATCAATGGTTTAGCAGAAAAGGGGATATTGGCTACACAGATGTGAATTTGTTGGCGGTTTATAGTGGCTGTCCTCCTTATTAGTAGCCTTTAAAATTAAAAATATAAGTTACTGTAATCATTAGATAATTATGAAAGCATCTATAGTGATAAGTATCGCTAGATACGCAGAGCGAGCGCGGCGCAGCCGATTCGAGCGAGCGCCGAACGGATGACGGATAGAATCCGATAGGATGATAGACGGAAGACAGTGAAGGCAGTAGGACTGTAAGAGACAGTAGACAGAGTGTAGCAGCAGGTAAGAGCACGACGCGCAGAGCTGGAGGCGTAGACAGTAGACCAGCACAGACAGTACACCACACAGCAGGACGGCAAACAGTGAAGATAGTAAGACTGTAAGAGACCTGAACCTGAAAGAATATGAAAGGAAGATGATATGAAGAGTACAGTACAGGTGTAGAGTACCGTCCCACTACACCTCCCCGCCGCGTTGCCTGCCACGGCAAGCACGGTTGCGTAGAGTGGCCGAGCATCACAGCGGGCGAAGACCGGGAATGAGCCAAAGGCGATGGAGCGGGCTGGAGCATAGCGAGAAGCGCAGCACCGTTGAGAGGTGTGGAGACGGCGGAACGTCTCCGCGTTAGGAAGGTGGCGTTGGGGAGGATGTGCAAGGCACACCTCGCTCCACCCACGGGGTGTCGGTGGGTAGGGGTATAACGCTAATTGGTTAAGTGTACACATGTACGCTGAAATCATTAAAAGCCTATAGAAACAGCATGTAACCCAGCACCACGACATAACCAATTACCGTTGAACCCCTTCCCCGCCCCCAACCGGGAATTGCTCAGTGAAAAATCACTTTCACAATCTGATCTCGATGTTCATCGTATGGCACGGCTGAAGCCCCGCCACCTCTTCACATCGAGAGCCGCAAGTAATACGAAATACATTATAAATCATAGCGTTACGACATTTGGTATAACATAACACTCTGAAATCAATACAAAAGCTGTAGGTCATCCATCACTCACAGCCCAGTAACGGTCAGTGCTGACACCTCATTTGGTTGTAGGTCATCACCCCTCGCCCTTGTTCCAGTGGCGTTTAACGGTGCTCACGCTAACGCCGAGACGCTTCGCTACCTTCGATTGAGACAGCCCCTCACTCCGCAGCTCCTGCACCTTTTGAGTGGTGTCGGTGGCTTCCTTGCGTCCCAGCTTAACGCCATTGGCTTTCGCCTTCTCCAGCCCGTCCAGCGTCCTCTCACGGATACGGTTTCGCTCGAACTCAGCAAAAGCTCCAAACATCTGGCGGATTAGCTTGCCCTCAGATGAAGTCAGATCACGCGCTGGCAGGTCAAGGGACACCACCTTCACGCCGCGTTCTAACAGCATGTCGATGGTCTGTTGCACGTCGATGTTGTCGCGCCCCAGCCTGTCCAGTTTCAGCACGACAAGCTGATCTCCCGCTTCCAGCTTATGCTCAACCATCGCTCGAAACTTAGGGCGTTGCATAGCCTGAACGCTACCGGAAATGTCCTCACTGATTACCCTGCTCTCCGGCACCTTGTACCCGGCACGCTCAATAGCCAGCACCTGATTCTGCGTATCCTGCTCGCGTGTTGAAACGCGGCAGTAGATAAAAGTCCTCATGCTTCACCTCACCCATCTGGTATCACAAAACGGTAGCATCTTTGCATTGATGGTAGCATTTAGTCAAACCCTAAATTGATGACACCAGATAGTAATCACTCAGACAGGTAGCAAGAATCGAACGATTGATGACACCATCAAACACTAGCAGTGTGCCCTCGGCAACACGCGCCTGCAACGGTTGTCTCAGATGAGCAAAATCTTAGGGTTTTCTCAGCGACCCCTGACGCGCGGGCACGCACATGCGCATGGGGGCGCGGGCGAGCTATACAGTTGAGGGAGGACCAACCATAAGCGTGCAATTTTTCAAGCCGGGGATTCAGCTATAGGCTAACGGTAGAATGCGGCTTGTAGAGGGTTGTGCGCACATACCCAGTACAACCGCATTACTCCACGCGCACAAACCCCGGAGAGCCGCTTGCGGTGGGGGTTTAAGAGGTACAATTTTTGGTTCGGGTCATAAAGGACTTTTGAGAGCTGACTTAGCTTATTTAAACTGCATTCGTCTTGGCTATGGAGACACGAGGCAGCTCAAGTTTTGTTCAAAACTTTGCAATATTTTGGTTCGATCTCATGTTCTCGTGCTAAAGAAATCAGCACTCGATCAAATTTTCATTTTTTTTTCTGAAACATTGACATACAGCCTAAGCCTTACGGCACGTAGGGTTGGTCGAAATTTCCCTTTGACAACCTCAATTTAACCTCAAAATCAACCCTTGTACTGCAAAGAATCCTAACTAGAATGCTGAACATGTAGGGGGTAATCTTATTAACACACCCTATATGTTGTGCTCATGTATAAATGATGGGCATAAAAAAACCGGAGTCACCTGCGTGAATCCGGTCTATGAAGCATGACCGCCATGAGTCTGCAAACTCATAACGATTGTTAGCCTCACTATCGTTTCTAACGGCTCGATTGTGCCCGGCTTGGTTGGTTATGTAAACAGTAAGATAAAATCAAAAGGAACGATCCATGCTTATTCAGAAAAAGCGTATTCGAAATATTGATAATTACATACCTAACTTTGATGGCCGTGATATCTACATTGCACATTCTTTGCCAGATGCGGGGAAAACGGACTCTATTGGTTTCTCAAGTCAAAGAGCTTTAGGTGAAGAAGTCCTCCCCAAAATTTTAGGGCCAATAACCAGATTCAATGCTAATGGCAAATCAGTACCTGACAAAACAGCACCTAAAGAAACTGCATACAGACAAATTTCATGGACTAGAAAGCAATGGATCGGAGGGGGCGCAACTCAAGAAGTTACTGACACTCGTGAAATTGAGTATAAGCGCTACAAGAGAATCCTCACCCCTCCACCAAGCATAGAGTTAAAGATTGTAGAGAATCTTCAAGGGGAGAAGTTGATCATCTCTCCAAAGCTAAGTTTGACAGCTAACAACAAAGAGTTAGTGGCTCACTGCATTAATCTTTTTTTAGAGCTTTTTGGGTTGTGCGAAACTGTTGACGACCAACTTAATACCATCGTTAAAAGTAAATCTATAAAACTAAACTGGAGCCTCCTGCCTCAGGGTCAACAGCCTTGGAGTACTATCGGTTCAAAAATCCTTTCAGCTATTAAGATCAGGGGAAAGGGCAATACCGCTGTTGTTGAAGGCAGACTTGAACTTATCAATAGTAAAAAACCAGATTTCGTAGCGGTTGGGCAAGCTGGGTTCCAAGGCTACGTGATATTTGGGTTCACAGGCCAAAACATTTACGTGCTAGAAAGCTCACAATGTAATAACGCAACTTATATACTTAACAATAATTGGCAGCAGTTATCCCAGCTAACTAAAGCCGAAATACTAGACGGAAACTTGCACCATGCCCGTGTCATCCACCGTGTAAACTGGGCAGCAGAAATACTTAAATACTTACCATAAAGCGCCGGACGCGCGGGAATGAACCCCCGCGCACTTTCAAACATACCGCAATAGAATCCATAAAGCCCCGTTGGTGGTAAGACAACAAGCGGAGCCTCTGGCGACTACATCACAGTTATGTCAGTTAGTGAGGCTTATCAGGATGACCATGTACCCAAGGGGAGCGAGGCCGAACCGCTGGCAGAGCTTGCATATGGTCTGCAAGTACCGTGACCACCATAAACCTGTTTATCCCCTGCGGCGTCTCGCGACGGCGACAGAACGGGGGCATCGGGCTAAAATGCGCTTCACTAAAAGTTTTTGGGATTGTTTAGAGACAGTGGCTACGTCATAGCTTTCAAGTTGAGTCAGTACGTGTTTGACGCTTGGAACTACACGCCGCTATGAGTTAACATCCCAATTACCACTATCAACCACAGCGGCTTTTTCAAGGGACATAACAGAGCATTTCTTACAGGCAAAAGAGACAGATTTTATTGTCTAACTACCTGTATTGTAAAGAATTTAGTGACTTGGTGCCGAAGGCCGGACTCGAACCGGCACGTATTTCTACGGTTGATTTTGAATCAACTGCGTCTACCGATTTCGC
>ERZ808028.961-NODE-961-length-19430-cov-8.330905_pt1 | contig 19430 bp, 16 predicted proteins | sample MGYA00380184_ERZ808028 | MGnify/ENA primary metagenome ERZ808028 (study PRJEB31490, sample SAMN06133397) | mouse gut metagenome | isolation source: J8_1 | host: mice | place: China: Chengdu | collected 2015-05 ...
CGGGGAGGAGACGGTCATCGGCTACCTGTACGCCAAAGAGCAGGAGTTCACCGCCATCCGGGCGATTTTCGCCGGGCGTGCGGCGGGGCTGGATGGAGACACCATCCGCTCCCGGCTCCGGGAAACCTATGTGTAAGGGGGTAGGGTAGATGTATAAGATTGCCGCCATGGGCGATAAGGACAGCGTGCTGGGCTTCAAGGCCCTGGGGCTGGAGGTCTGCCCTGTGGACACCCCCGAGGCGGGCCGGGAGGCGCTGCACCGCATGGCCAAGGAGAACTACGCCATCATCTATATGACCGAGCAGCTGGCCGCCCAGCTCCCCCAGGAGGTGGCCCGGTACAAGGACGCCCTGACCCCGGCGATCATCCTGATCCCCGGCAAGGAGGGCTCTCTGGGCATCGGCATGGCCAACGTAAAAACGGCGGTCGAGCGCGCGGTCGGCGCGGATATTTTGTAATATGTATCCATGGATGTAGGGCGCGACGACCCCGGCGCGCCGTGTGTAGGGGCGGATATCATCCGCCCGCCCCAAAAGCCTCCCCCTTTTATGGGAGAGGTGGCCCGAAGGGCCGGAGGGGGTTTTCTCCACGCTCTGAAGGATCCCTCTCAGTTCGCTCCGCTGGACAGCTCCCCCAGAGGGGGAGCCAAGGCGAGCGGAACCAAGAAATTAACCCAGAAAGAAGGTTTTAACGCCTATGGGAAAAATAGTTAAGGTCTCCGGCCCGCTGGTGGTAGCCACCGGCATGGAGGAGGCCAACATGGCCGATGTAGTCCGTGTAGGCGAGCAGCGTCTGATCGGTGAGATCCTCACCATGACGGGCGGCTCGGCGTCCATCCAGGTATACGAGGAGACCTCGGGCCTGGGCCCTGGCGCGGACGTAGTGACCACCGGCGCACCTCTGTCGGTAGAGCTGGGTCCCGGCCTGATTGAGAACATCTACGACGGCATCCAGCGTCCGCTGGAGGTCATCATGCAGAAGGTAAAGGGCAACAACCTGCCCCGCGGCGTGGAGGTGCCCGCCCTGGACCGGGAGAAGAAGTGGGCCTTCACGGCCACGGTCAAGCCCGGCGACAAGGTAGTGGGGGGCGACATCATCGGCACCGTCCAGGAGACCAACTCCATCCTCCACAAGATCATGATCCCCCCCAGGCTGAGCGGCACCATCGAGTCCATCGCGTCGGGCTCCTACACGGTGCTGGACAAGATCGGCGTCCTGGTGGACGCCAAGGGGGAGAAGCATGACCTGACCATGATGCAGAAGTGGCCTGTCCGTGTGGGCCGGCCCTACAAGCACAAGTATCCCCCGGTGATCCCCCTCCAGTCGGGCCAGCGGATTGTAGACACCTTCTTTCCCGTGGCCAAGGGGGGCACGGCGGCCATCCCCGGCCCCTTCGGCTCGGGCAAGACGGTGATGCAGCACGCCCTGGCCAAGTGGTCCGACGTGGACATCGTGGTCTACATCGGCTGCGGCGAGCGCGGCAACGAGATGACCGACGTGCTGCGGGAATTCCCCGAGCTGGTGGACCCCCGCACCGGCGAGACGCTGATGAAGCGCACGGTCCTCATCGCCAACACGTCGGATATGCCGGTGGCCGCCCGCGAGGCGTCCATCTACACCGGCATCACCATCGCCGAGTATTTCCGCGACATGGGCTACGACGTGGCCGTCATCGCCGACTCCACCTCCCGCTGGGCCGAGGCCCTGCGTGAGATGTCCGGCCGTCTGGAGGAAATGCCCGGCGAAGAGGGCTACCCCGCCTATCTGGCCTCCCGTCTGGCCCAGTTCTACGAGCGGGCCGGTTCTGTGTCCTGCCTGGGCTCCGAGGAGGACCGCCGGGGCAGCCTGACCGCCGTGGGCGCCGTGTCTCCCCCGGGCGGCGACCTGGCCGAGCCCGTGTCTCAGGGCACCATGCGCATCGTGAAGGTGTTCTGGGCCCTGGACGCCTCCCTGGCCTACAAGCGCCACTTCCCCGCCATCAACTGGCTCACCTCCCACTCCCTGTACCTGGATTCCCTGAAGCCCTGGTTTGACGAGAACCTGGGCAAGGAATTCCTTCAGAACCGGGAGCAGGCCATGGGCATCCTCCAGCAGGAGTCCAGCCTGAACGAGATCGTGCAGCTGGTCGGTAAGGACTCCCTGTCCCCGGCGGACCAGCTCACGCTGGAAACTGCCCGTATGGTCCGCGAGGATTTCCTCCAGCAAAACTCCTTCGTGGATATCGACTCCTTCTCCACCTACGACCGGCAGGAGAAGCTGCTGGCCATGATCCTGGACTACGACAAGCTGTGCCGGGCCGCCATTTCCAAGGGCGCCCCTGTGGCCGGTCTGTTCGTCATCCCCGCCCGCGAGCGCATCGGCCGCGCCAAGAGCGTGCCCGCCGACGAGTACGTCCAGGTGTACGCCGACATCGCCGCCTCCATGGAGCGCGAGATCGATGAGGTCGTCAGAAAGGCAGGTGAGGAGCTGTGATCCGAGAGTATAAAACCATCCAGGAGATCGCGTCCCCGCTGATGATGGTCAAAATGGTGGAAAACGTCACCTATGACGAACTGGTTGAGGTGGAGCTGCCCGACGGCGGCATCCGGCGCGGCAAGGTGCTGGAGGTCAACGGAGACACCGCAGTGGTTCAGCTCTTCGAGTCCGCCGCCGGCATCAATCTTGCCCAGTCCAAGGTCCGTTTCCTGGGCCATCCCCTCCAGCTGGGGGTGTCCGGCGACATGCTGGGCCGAGTGTTCAACGGCATGGGTGCGCCCATCGACGGCGGCCCTGCGATTCTGGCCGAGGAGTACCGGGACATTAACGGCCTGCCCATGAACCCGGCCGCCCGGGATTACCCCGATGAGTTTATCCAGACCGGGGTGTCCACCATCGACGGCCTGAACACCTTGGTCCGCGGACAGAAGCTGCCCATCTTCTCCGGCTCCGGTCTGCCCCACGCCAACCTGGCCGCTCAGATCGCCCGTCAGGCCAAGGTGCTGGGAGACGACGCGGGCAATTTCGCCGTGGTGTTCGCCGCCATCGGCATCACCTTCGAGGAGTCCGAGTTCTTCGTTCAGGAGTTCAAGCGCACCGGCGCCATCGACCGCACCGTGCTGTTCACAAACCTGGCCAACGACCCCGCCGTAGAGCGTATCTCCACTCCCCGTATGGCGCTGACCGCTGCGGAGTATCTGGCCTTCGAGAAGAACATGCACGTGCTGGTCATTCTGACCGATATCACCAACTACGCCGAGGCTTTGCGCGAGGTGTCTGCGGCGAAAAAAGAGGTTCCCGGCCGCCGCGGCTTCCCCGGCTACCTGTACACCGACCTGGCCACCATGTATGAGCGTGCTGGCCGTCAGCTGGGCAAGCCTGGTTCCATCACCATGATCCCCATCCTCACCATGCCCGAGGACGACAAGACCCACCCCATCCCCGACCTGACCGGGTATATCACCGAGGGCCAGATCATTCTGTCCCGGTCCCTGTACCGCCAGGGCATCAATCCCCCCGTGGATGTGCTGCCCTCTCTGTCCCGTCTGAAGGACAAGGGCATCGGCGAGGGAAAAACCCGGGAGGACCACGCCAACGTGCTCAACCAGCTCTTCGCGGCCTACTCCACCGGTAAGGACAACAAGGAATTGATGTCCATCCTGGGCGAGGCGGCCCTGACCCCCACCGACCTGCTGTACGCCAAGTTTGCCGACGAGTTCGAGCGGCGCTATGTCAACCAGGGCTATGACGAGAACCGGTCCATTGAGGGCACGCTGAATCTGGGCTGGGAGCTGCTGTCCATCCTGCCCACCGCTGAGCTCAAGCGTATCAAGCCGGAGTATATTGCCAAGTATATGCCCAAGAAAGAGCAGTAAACTGCTCTTTCTTGGGGGCCCATAGGGCCGTAAAAATCCTCGGGCGAAATGGATTCGCCCTGCGGCAAGGTTTTGCCTTTGGCGAAAACGCTTGAATGGCGCGCCCGCGCCGTCCCGCGGCGGCGGGTGCCGATGATGCCGCAAATGAAAGTAGGTGATTCCCTATGGCAAATACCGTGGTCAACCCCACCCGAATGGAGCTCACCCGCCTCAAGGGCAAGCTGAAAACCGCCCAGCGGGGCCACAAGCTGCTCAAGGACAAGCGGGATGAGCTGATGAAGCAGTTCCTGGATACCGTGCGGGAGCTGCGCTCCCTCCGCTCCCAGGTGGAGCAGGACCTGATGCGGGTGCACAGCTCGTTCACGGTGGCCTCCGCGTTGATGAGTGCCCAGTCTATGGAACAGGCGCTGATGTACCCCAAGCAGTCCGTGGAGCTCACCATGACCTTCCAGAACATCATGTCCGTCAACGTGCCAGTCTACCACTATCAGACCCGCACCGAGGACACCGGCGACATTTTCCCCTACGGCTTCGCCGCTACCAGCGGTGAGCTGGACGGGGCGGTGGCCGCTCTGGGCGAGGTGTTCCAGAATATGCTGAAGCTGGCCGAGACGGAAAAGGCGGCTCAGCTTATGGCGGAGGAGATCGAAAAGACCCGCCGCCGTGTCAACGCCCTGGAGTACGTGGTTATCCCCAACACCCAGGACTCTATCCGCTATATCACCATGAAGCTGGATGAAAATGACCGCGCCACCACCACCCGGCTGATGAAGGTGAAGGATATGCTGCTGGCCGAGGCGCTGGAGGAGAAGCGGGCAGAAACCGCCAAGGCCGTAAAAACCTTTGGGAAACCGGATGGAGCGGTTACAGAGATTTAAGCGGTAGGCTGCGGCAAGTTTCGCCGCTTGTGCTGTGAAAGCTGATACTGCCTGGGATTCTCCCCAGGCAGTATCAGCTTTTTAAATCATGAGAAAGCGCCTGTGGTATATGCCGCCGGTGCTTTGCGTATACAAGACAAGAATTTTTAAGGACAGGGATTGTAAAATGTGTTTTTGGAATTTTACGCGGAGCATGATTCCAGAAGCGCACTCATGAGGAATCTCACATGGAAGTGGGCTCTGAGGATGATATCACGACCTTGAAAGGTTGAATGGTGTTTCAGACGCTGCGGGAAATAGCTGCCGCAGTTTTATCCCGTTGGGTATGGCATAAAAATGGTACTGCCTGGAGAAATCCTGGGCAGTACCATTTTTATAATGGCAAATCATTTGTCCGTCCTGATGGGAAAGGACGCTGAAGGGGGAATTGATGCCGGTTTATGGGACTCTGCTCCGCGTATACTGTCCTCAGAACAAAGGGGAGGACAGTCTCTCCCGGAATGAAAGGAGCGCCCCATATGTACGAAATCGAATTTGTGAGAGGTCATGTGGAGGTCTATCTGGACGGTTCGTTTTGCTTTTCCGCGGACACACGGGGGGAGGCGGAGCGGGAGATCGCCTCCATGAGCGCGTAAGCGCGGGGCGGGTCATCTCAGTTCCGCCATGATCCGGGCAATGAGGGCCGTCCGGCGGAAGGGGGTCATCAGATACCAGCCGTCGGTATAGGGGACCATGGCCCGGGCGGTCTGGACGGACAGCTCCAGAGCCAGCTCCTCCGCCGCCTCCCGGTCCAGATTTTCATAGCGCTTGACGATGTCCTCCGGCACCGACACACCCGCCACCTCGTTGTTGAGGAACAGGGCGTTGCGGTGGCTGACGATGGGGAACACGCCGCCGAGAATGTATCCGCTCAGCGCCTCCCGGGCCTGGGCCAAGTTGTCCAGCGCCCGGGGGGAGTGGACGGGCTGGGTGAGGAAGCCCGCCGCGCCCGCCGCCTCCTTTTCACGGGCCAGCTCCAGCTGTTTGGCGAAGTTGGGGGCGTTGAGGTTCAGCGCCCCGAAGATCTGAAAGGGGGTGGACAGGCCGTGGTCCGTGAGGCCGCTGACATAGGCCATCAGCTTCCGGGAGTTGAAGTTGAACACGCTCTTCACCTCGTCCCGGTCCTGTGTGGGGATGGGGTCGCCGGTGACCAGAAGAACGTTGTGTACGCCCTCCATGCTCAGCCCCAGCAGCAGGGCCTTGGTGGCGTTCAGGTTTCGGTCCCGGCAGGTGAGGTGGGGCAGGGGCTCCGCCCCGGTCTCCCGCCTGATCTTACAGGCCAGCAGGGAGGAGTCCCCCCGGGGACGGCCCACGGGGCAGTCCGCCACCGTCACCGCGTCCGCCCCCGCCGCCCGCAGGGCCCGGACCCCCTCCATGAAGCTGTCCGCCTGATCATCCGCCGGGGGGTCCAGCTCCACGGCGATGACTCGTTTTCCAGCCGCCAGCTTGTCCCGCAGCCGGTTCTGTCCGGGACGGACCTCCGCCTTGGCTCTGGGCCGGGCGGGGAGGGCGGGGGATCTGCCCGACAGCCCCTCCAGGGCCTGGGCGGCGCGGGCGATGTGGGCCGGGGTGGTGCCGCAGCACCCGCCCACAATGGTCGCGCCGGATTGGGCGGCGTCCGCCATCAGCTCCGCGAAGTAGTCTGCCCCGCCCCGGTACGCCACCCGGCGGCCCAGCACGGTGGGGTAGCCCGCGTTGGGCATGACGGATAGGGGCTTTCCCTCCAAACGGGACAGGTCCAGCCCCCGGATAAACTCCAGCAGGTGCCGGGGGCCGGACACGCAGTTGAAGCCCACCCCGTCCACCCCGTCCAGGGCGGCGGCCCGCTCAAAGAGGGCGCGGCCGGACAGCCCCTCCCGGGTGACCCCGTCGGGGGCAACGGCGAAGGAGGCCAGCAGGAAGGACTGGGGGCAGCGCTCCTTCAGGTATTGGGCCAGCTCCGGGATGCCCTCGGCACTGGGCAGGGTTTCGGCGATGAAGCAGGTCAGCCCCTGAGTCAGAAAGACCTCCGCCTGACGGCGGTAATGGGCGGCGGGGGACAGAGGCCCCTTCTGGGGGGCGGGACCCAGGTCGGCGAACACGAAAGCGCCGAAGGGCTCCGCCGCCGACCGGGCAATGGCGCACCCGGTCCGGATGATCTCCCCCGCCGTCTCCCAGTCCCCGGACAGGTCGAAGGTGTTGGTGCGGATGGCACCGCACCCCACCTCCAGATAGGCCCGGTGGATGGCAGCAATCTTTTGGGGGGCTCGGAGGTTTGCCGTTTCGCACCGGACCTCGGCCCGGCCCGGCTGGGCGGCGTACCAGGTCCCCATGGCCCCGTCAAAGAGCAGGGTCTTTCCCCCGGCCAGATGGTCCCGAATGTTCATGAGCCCAGCACCTTCCGGGCGATCTCCGCCGACTGGCGGGCGTCGCGGGCGTAGTAGTCCGCCCCCATCCGGGCGGCAAAGTCCGGCGTCACCACCGCGCCCCCCACAAAAATCACCGGGGGGGACTCCAGGGTGCGCAGGAGCCTGATGGTGTCCTCCATGGCGGGCAGGGTGGTGGTCATCAGGGCGGACAGCCCCACCAGCTTGATATCATGGGCTTTTACGGCCTCCAAGACCGCCTCCGGCGGCACGTCACGGCCCAGGTCCACGGCGTCATAGCCGTAGTTCTCCATCACGGTGCGCACAATGTTCTTGCCGATGTCGTGTATGTCCCCCTTGACGGTGGCGATGACAAACCGGCCCTTTTGCACCGGGGCCCCGCCCTTTTGGGCCAGGGAGCTCTTTACCGTCTCAAAGACGGCCTGGGCGGCCTGGGCGGCGCTCAAAAGCTGGGGCAGGAAGGCCCGCCCCGCCTCGTAGTCCGCCCCCACCCGGTCCAGAGCGGGGATGAGCCGCTGCTCCACCAGGGACAGCTCGTCCTGGCTTTGGAGGGCCTCCCGGGCCAGACGGCCCGCGTCCCCTTCCAGCCCCCGGGCCACCGCCTCCTCCAGGGTGAGGGAGGGGCTGCTTCCAGCGGATGCGGCGGGTGCGGTTGGAGCGCCGGCAAACCGGGCGATGTAGGCCCGGCACCCGCCGTCCTCCCCGGACAGCACCCGGAAGGCCGCCACCGCGTCCATCATCTCCCGCTGGTTGGGGTTGAGGATGGGCAGGGTGAGCCCGGCGGACAGGGCCTGGGTCAAAAAGCTCCGGGTGACGGCGGCCCGGTTGGGCAGGCCAAAGGAGATATTGGACACCCCCAGCACCACCTGGAGGCCCAGCTCCTCCCGGACCATCCGGACCGCTTTCAGCGTCTCCGTGGCCTGGTCCTGCTGGGCGGACACGGTGAGTGTGAGGCAGTCGATCCACACGTCCTCCGCCGGAATACCATAGCGGAGGGCCGCGTCCAAAATCCGCTTGGCGATGGCCGTCCGGCCCTCCGCCGTGGGGGGGATGCCGCCCTCGTCCAGGCACAGGCCCACCACCGACGCGCCGTACTTCTTCACAATGGGCAGGATGCGGTCCAGTACCGCCCGTTCCCCGTTTACCGAGTTTACCGCCGCCTTGCCGTTGTACACCCGCAGGGCGGCTTCCAGGGCGGCGGGACTGCTGGAGTCCAGCTGGAGGGGCAGGGCCACGGCGCTTTGAATCTTTTTCACCGCCTGGGGAAGCATGACGGTTTCATCCACCCCGGGATGGCCCACGTTTACGTCCAAAATGTCCGCCCCGGCGTCCTCCTGCTGGACCGCCAGGTCCAGCACGTAGTCCAGGTCCTGTTCCAGCAGGGCCTGCTGGAGCCGCTTTTTGCCTGTGGGGTTGACCCGCTCTCCGATGACCCGCACCCCGTCCAGGAAGCAGGGGGTCACGGCGGAACAGACAAACCCGGCGGAGCGGTAGGTTCGGGGGGCGGGGACTCTGCCCTCCAGGGCCTTGACCAAGGCGCGGATGTAGACCGGCGAGGTGCCGCAGCAGCCGCCCAGGATGGTTGCTCCCGCCTCCAGGCAGAGAACAAGGGCCGCCGCAAACTCCTCCGGCCCCATGCCGTACTCTCCGGTGGCCGGGTCGGGCAGGCCCGCGTTGGGCTTGGCGATGACGGGAAGCCGGGTGTTTTCGCACAGCTCCCGCACCAGGGGGAGAAGCAGGTCCGGCCCCAGGGAGCAGTTCAGCCCCACGGCGTCCGCCCCAAGGCCCTCCAGGGTCCGGGCCATGGAGGGGATGGTACAGCCGGTGAAGGTCCGGCCGCTCTGCTCAAAGGACATGGTGACCAGCACGGGAAGGGAGGTGTTTTCCTTCACCGCCAGCAGGGCGGCCTTGGCCTCGTACAGGTCGGTCATGGTCTCAATGGACACCAGGTCCGCCCCGGCCCGCTCCCCCGCGATGGCCGCCTCTTTGAAATACTCGTAGGCCCGTTCAAAGGACAGGGTGCCCAGGGGCTCCAGCAGCTCCCCCAGGGGGCCCAGGTCCAGGGACACCTTCACCCCGGTTCCGGCGGCGGCCTCCCTGGCCACGGCCACGGCAGCGGACACCGTCTGGTCCACGGTGTACCCCGCCCCCGCCAGTTTCAGGGCGTTGGCCCCGAAGGTGTTGGCGCAAAGGATCTGACTGCCCGCGTCAATGTACTCCCGGTAAATGGAGCGCAGCAGCTGGGGGTTGGTGAAATTCAGCAGCTCCGGCCTGCCTCCGGGGGGCAGGCCCCTCTGCTGTAAAACGGTGCCCATGGCCCCGTCCAAAAGGACCAGTCCACGGCGTAAAAAATCAAGCTCCACAGGTTTTTCCCTCCTTGCGGTATTGGCAGTTCTCTCTCAGGTTGCAGAACCCGCACCCACGGACGCGGGCGGGCTGGGGCCTTTCCGACAGGCCGACGACGGCGGTGACGGTTTTGGATGGATTCAACAGAAAGCTGTCCGTCACCTGGACCCCCAGACGCCGGGGGGCGTCCAGCAGGGCGCACAGGTCCTTTTGCAGGGACAGCGGCAGGTTCCCGTAGCCGGGGCTGAAGCGGTCGGTGAGGTACATCCCCGGAAACCGGGAGGAAATCTCCGCCTCCGCCTCGTCGCACCCCGCCTCCGCCCAGACGGAGGCGCAGGCGTCCAGCAGGGCGGCTCCGGCCATGGTCCGGGCCTGTTCCGCCCGAAGCATGGTCTCAAACTCCGCGCCCAGGGTGCAGGCCAGCAGGACGGCCTGGGCGCAGTCCGCCAGCATCCGCCCGGCCATGTCTCCAGGAAAGGCGAGGCCCGTCCCCTCCAGGGCGGGACCAGCCGGGCCAAAGGCCAGAGGGAAGGCCCGCCAGACCCACCGGGGGGCCGCCCGGCGGGTGAGCTTGTCCGACATAGCGGACAGCCGGGCCAGCAGGGCGGGGTCCGGCTCCCCCCTTACGCCCAGGTAGCGCAGTGCCTCTTTCAAATCCAGCCTCATTCCGTCACCAGATGGCGGTGCCCGCCGTCAGCAGGAGGGCACTCAGGGCACGGACGATGTGATGGGACAGGTGGAAGTTCCCGGACCGCCTGCCGTTGGCGTAAGCGGCGGCGCAGATTAGCAGACAGCCCGTGGCGCAGGCCAGCGCGTCGAGCCAGCCCGGATTGCTGCCGACCAGATTTGCGACAGCCTCAGAAGCCACGCAGATTCCGCCGCAGGCCATGGCGATGGCGAACCCCCGGGCGGCGGGGTCCTGGGATTTGGACTGGCTGAGCCCCGCGATGAGGTGGAGCCCGCCGAACAGGATAGCCAAAACGCTGATTACAATGCGCATCAATATCCCTCCATGGACAGATTCAGAGAAAAAGAACTACACCTTCTTGATGTACTGTGCGCTGGTTTTCAGCATGAGCCGCTTGGTTCCCACGCCGTCGAAGGCGATCTCCAGCAGCACGTCGCCCCCCATCTTCTGGGCGGACAGCACCATGCCCCGGCCAAAAGCCTTGTGCTCCAGCATGTCCCCTTTCTGGTACTCGGGCAGGGCGGGGCCGGACGGAGCCGCGGCGGACCGAAACACCGGCCGGGAGGCGGTTTGCTGCGGTCGGCCGGGGGTATAGGTTCGGCGCTCCCCGCCGCCGTAGGCGGGGCGGTAGGGGTCCCGGTGGGTGGACACTCGGGGCGTCTGGTCGAACTCGTCCCAGTCCTCCCCGGCGGGCGCGGGGTCCAGGTAGGACCGGCCGGACTGGTCCAGCAGTTCCGCCGGGATTTCCCCGGCGAACCGGGAGGGCCGGTTATTGCTGGTGCGGCCAAACAGCATCCGCTGGCCCGCGCAGGTGAGGTACAGCCGCTCCTTGGCCCGGGTCAGGGCCACGTAGCACAGCCGCCGCTCCTCCTCCATCTCCTCCGCCTCGCCGATGGCCCGGATGCCGGGGAAGATTCCCTCCTCCATGCCTGCCACAAACACCGTGGGGAACTCCAGCCCCTTGGCGGAGTGTATGGTCATCATCACCACCGCGTCCTCGTCGGGGTCATGATTGTCCAAGTCGGTGTACAGGGCGATTTCGTCCAAGAAGCCCGCCAGAGTGGGCGCTCCCTCGGCGTTCTCCATGTAGCCCTTGATGGAGGTGAGCAGCTCCCGCACGTTCTCCAGCCGGGTGCGGCTCTCAATGTCGTTTTTGGCCTGGAGCATGGCGGCATAGCCGGTGCGGGCCACCACCTCCTCATAGAAGTTCTCCAGGTCCATGGTCTGAGACAGGGCGGTGAGCTCCTCTATCAGCTTCACGAACTCCCCCAACCTCTTGGAGGGCTTTTGTAGCTGCTCGTAGTTCCCGGCGTGGGCGATGACCTCCCAGAAAGACACCCCCTGGGCCGCGGCGATCTCCCGGGCCCGCTCCACGGTGGTGCCCCCAATGCCCCGGGGCGGGTTGTTGATGATCCGGGTGAGGCGCAGGTCGTCGGCGTGGTTCTGGATGGCGCACAGGTAGGCCAGCATATCCTTCACCTCCGCCCGGTCGAAAAACCGGGTGCCGCCGATGACCTTGTAGGGGATTCCGCTGCGCTTGAAGGCCACCTCCAGCTGGTTGGACTGGGCGTTCATCCGGTAGAGGACGGCGTGGTCGTTCCACTTCACCCCGGCGCGGTAGTCCTCCATCAGCTTGTCCGCCACAAACCGGGCCTCGTCGTTCTCGTTCATGGCGGTGTAGAGCCGGACCTTGTCCCCCGCCGCCCCCGCCGTCCACAGCTCCTTGCCCTTGCGGCCCTGGTTATGGCGGATGACGGCGTTGGCCGCGTCCAGAATGTTCTTGGTGGAGCGGTAGTTTTGCTCCAGCCGGATGGTGCGGCAGCCCTTGTACTGGTCCTCGAAGGAGAGGATATTTTCGATGGTGGCCCCCCGGAAGCGGTAGATGGACTGGTCGTCGTCCCCCACCACGCAGATGTTCTCCCGCCCTCCCGCCAGCAGGGAGGCCAGCAGGTACTGGAGGTTGTTGGTGTCCTGGTACTCGTCGATGAGCACGTAGCGGAATTTTTTTTGGTAATATGCCAAAACGTCATCACAGGATTGAAGCAGGCGGACGGTGTGGAGGATGATGTCGTCGAAGTCCAGCGCACCGGCCTCCCACAGCCGCTTTTCGTACTCCGTGTACAGCCGGGCGATTTTTTGCAGGCGGTAGTCGCCCGCCCGGTCCGCCTCCTCGGCGAAGTCCCGGGCCAGCTGGAGCTTGTCCTTGGCCTTGGAGATGGTCCCCAGCACCGAGCGGGGGGGAAACTGCTTGTCGTCCAGGTTCAGCGCCCGGATGCAGTCCTTCATCACCCGCAGGGAGTCGTCGGTGTCGTAGATGGTGAAGGAGGAGGGAAAGCCCAGCCGCTCAATGTCCCGGCGGAGGATGCGCACACAGGCAGAGTGGAAGGTGGACGCCCACACGTCCCGGGCGGCGGGACCCAACATCTTTTCCAGGCGGTTTTTCAGCTCCCCGGCGGCCTTGTTGGTGAAGGTGATGGCGATGATGGTCCAGGGGGCGGCGGGCTCCAGGGCGCACAGCCGGTCCGCCTGCAAACGGCTTTCTTTGACGGGGTGCGCGGCGTATTGGGACAGGAAATCCAAATCCTGTTTCGTCACCCACTCAGGCACTTCCAGGCAGTCCGACCCCCGGCCGTAGCGGATCAGGTTGGCCACCCGGTGGATGAGCACGGTGGTCTTGCCCGACCCCGCCCCCGCCAGCAGCAGCAGCGGGCCCTCGGTGGCCAGCACGGCCTTTCGCTGCTCCGGGTTGAGGTTTTGATAGTTTAAGCCGATGACCTCCCGGCGGAGGCGGCAGAATTCCAGCGACTGTTCCGGCGTGAGCATATGTATCAGATTCCTTTCGTCAAGTAGAAGCATTATACCAGACTGCGGCGGAAAAGTACAGGGGGGCCGTGCAAATGGAGGCGATGGACATTCCCGGCGGCATGTGATACAATACCTGAAAAACAGCTTCGAGGAGGGAACCACATGAAATTTTCCATTTGGGCGGTCATTTGTATCATCGTGGCGGGGATTAGCGGCATCTATCTGGGTGCGTTGCTCAATATGGAGGGTTATCTGGGGATTATTTTTGCCATTGCGGCGGCAGCCTACCATATTATTGCTGCCATTGAGAGCAAGAGGTAAAGTGCAAGGAGCGCCGGGACCTATGGCCCCGGCGCTCTCCCTATTCTTGATTAAGTAATCATACACCCTGCTCCAGCAGGGCCCGCAGACGGCGGCAGCGCTGCTGGCAGGCGTCGGCCAGCTCGCCGTACAGCTCCAGCATATCCGGGTCCTCCCAGTCGTCCGCCGCCAGCCGGAAGGCGGTCTCCTGCCGCTGCTCCGCCTGGTGGCGGCTGCGTAGCGCCCCCCAGTAGGACGGAATGGCCGGGGTCCCCAGCAGTTCCGTGGGCCAGTACCGCAGCCCGGTGAGGAGAAAGTAGGCCGCCGACAGCTTCCGGGCGTGCCTGTGCAGCTCCCCGGCCAGACTGTTCAGCGCCCGGGCATCCGTCCCCCGGGCCCGGCGGGCCAGGTAGCGGTAGAACTGCCATCCCTCCAAAGCGTCCATCACGTGGCGGCGCAGGCGGGCGGCGCGGTCGTCCCCGCCCTGGGGCTCCTCCCACAGGGAGGGCATGTCGCCGCCCCAGCCGCTGCCGTTTTGTGGGGGCAGTCCCTGGCCGGACAGGCCGCTTTGGCCGGGTGGTTCCGGGACGGGGGCCTCCTCCGGCGGGAGCTGTTCCGGGGCCGGGGCGCTTTGGGCGTCATCCTCCTCCGGAGCGGGCCGGGTGGGACGGGGTTCCTCCTCCGGGCGGACGCACTCCGGGGGCAGGCCGTCTCCGTCTTGGCGGAACAGCGCTTTCAGGCACTCGCAGGATACGTCCCCTCCGCCGGATGGGGCGGGCTGGATGGGGCTGCCCGCTTCGGACCGGCCGGCCATCACCCTCTGCCATACCCGTTGGAACACCTCCTGGTCCTTCACCGGGCATGGGATGATATCTTCCATGTTCACACCTCCTTTTCCCCACATTCTATGTGGGAAGGGAGGATTTTGCCAATCTATCTCTGAAGCAGCTCCTCAAAAGAGCGGGCATACCAGGAGCACACCGATTTCAGCTCCTCCTGCCGGGCCTCATAGTAGGCGTCGTACACTCCGGCAGCGGACATGCCCGCCTTCACCGCAGTGGCGCAGTTGTCCGGGCTGTCGTCAAAGAGGGTGCAGTGTTCGGGCGGCACGCCCAACAGCTCGCTCAGCCGGAGGAAACACCGGGGGTCCCGCTTTTCCAGCCCGAGTTCCTCGGCGAAAACGATGGGGCGGAACAGGTCGGTCAGATGGAAGCGCTCCAGCGCCGCTCGGCACATGGCGGGACGGCAGGCGGTGAACAGGGCCATGGGGCGGCCCTGGGCCGCGCACTGCCGCAAAAAGGCCTCAGCCCCCGGCTTCAGGGGGGCCAGCTCCCGATAGTGGCGCTCCGCCATGGCGTCCCACTCCGCCATAATGTCCTCCGGGGTGTCGGGCAGACGGTAGTAGTCCTTGGTGAACTGGGCTGCGATGGGGTAGATGGACCGCTCCACCACCCGCTGATACTCCGGCGTGTGGGGAAGGTTCCGGCGTGCCAGAAATTCCAGGTCTACATTCTGCCAGACGCTGTTGGTGTCGGTGATGGTGCCGTCCAGGTCGAATATGTACATTAAATCAGCTCCTTACTCGTTTTTCAGCATACCAGACCGGGGTGGATTTGGCAAGTCCCCGGTATTTTTCCTCCCGACATTGACTTGTCCCCCCGTTGCGGATAAAATAGAGGGGAATACTTGGAAGGGGGGCGGCGATATGCGGAAACTGGCCTGGTTTTCCGGAGGCTTCGCCGCCGTCTGCCTGTGGGCGTGCTATTTTGAGCCGGGCCCCGTCTCCTTTCTGGCGGCCGCCGTCCTGCTGGGCTTGGTTTTGACGGTGTGGCTGTCTGTCCGGCCCAGAGAAAACGAACGTCTCATGGCTCTGCGCCGTCCGAAGGACAAGGGGCCGCTGTCCCGGTATGCCCGTTATCAGATTTGCCGGCGTGCCCTGGCCCTGTGTCTGGGTGGGGTGGCGGCGCTGGGATGGTCCGCCGTTTATTTCGCCCTGTTCCGGACCCCGTCGGAGAGCTGGGTGGGGGAGGATATGCTTATGTGCGGCGAGGTGTCCTCCTATCCCGGGCCTACCTCCATCGGCGGGTACTCGGTGACGGTCCGGCTGGAGGGCGGCTTTTTTGCCCCGGATGTTCTGGCCTACGGCCCGGCAGACTGGGGAAAATTGAAGCCCGGTGATAAGATCTCCTGTACTGCACGGGTGAAGCCCTCCGCCCACGCCTACGGCGATGAGACCACCTACTACACGGCCAAAGGCGTGTACCTGCTGGCCTACTGCGGCGATGAGACGGAAATTGAGTCCGCCGACCGGGTCCCCCTCCGGCACTGGCCCGCCCTGTGCGCCCATGAGCTCAAGGCGGGGATATACGCTGCCTTTGACGAAACCGCCGCCCCCATTGCCGCCGCCGTCACTCTGGGGGACAAGACCGGGCTGGACGATACCCTGTATTCCGCCTTCAGTCGGGCGGGGCTGATGCACGCCGCGGTGGTGTCCGGGTTTCACATCAGCTTTCTGGTCCGGATGGCGCTGGCCCTGTGCGGCGGCCGCCGGAGAACAGCCCTTTTTTTGCTGCCCCTGCTGGTGTTTTACGCCCTTATGGCCGGGGGCACTCCGTCGGCGTTTCGGGCGGTGGTTATGCAGTGCGCGTTGCTGTTTGCCCCCATTGCCCAGCGGGAGGAGGATGCCCCCTCCGCCCTGGGGCTGGCCCTGTTGGTTCTTCTAGTCCAAAATCCCTTTGCCGCCGCCAGCGTGGGTTTGCAGCTGTCCTTCGCCTCGGTTGCGGGTATTCTGCTGGCGGCCGAACCCCTGTTTCGATGGATGTACCGCCCGCTCAAGAAAAGGCGCCCGTCCAAGGAGCGCAGGCCGACGCTGATTTTGTGGAAAGCGGGCCGGACGACCCTGGCCGGTGTGGCCACCTCCCTGGGGGCCATGCTGTTCACCGTTCCCCTTATCGCCCTCTATTTCGGGCAGGTTCTGATTTTATCGCCGCTGTCCAATGTGCTGGTTCTTTGGGCGCTGAGCCTGATGATGATATGCGGGCTGGCTTTGGGGATTGTCGGCGTTTTTCTGCCCGGCCCAGCCGTCCTGCTGGGAACTGCCGCCGGACTGCTGGGGCATTATGCCCGGTGGGTGACGCTGCTGCTGGGCAAATTCCCCTATGCCAGCCTCAGCGCGGATAACGCGTACTGCCTCATCTGGCTGGCGGGCGTGTATCTGGCGCTTCTGGCGGCGGTTTTGGGAAAAGAGCGCCCCAAACGGCCTGCGGTTGCGGCGGTGGCGCTGGCCATTCTGCTGTGTGGCGCCATCAGCCTGGGGCGGCTGGAGGTGGAGTCCGCCGATTTGACCGTTGCCGCCCTGGACGTGGGACAGGGCTCGTCCACCGCCCTGCTGTCGGACGGTAGGGCAGCCCTGGTGGACTGCGGCGGCAGCGGTTCCCGGAGCGCCGGAGACGCGGCGGCGGATTATTTTGCCGCCATAGGCCGCACCCGGCTGGATGTCCTGGTTCTCACCCACTTGGACGCCGACCACTTCAACGGGGTGGAGCAGCTTTTCTACCGGATGGGGGTGGACCGGGTGGCCGTCCCGGCGGGTGATGCCGACCCGGAAAATCTGGCCCGTCTGCGGCTGCTGGCCCTGGCGGAGGGGGCGGAGGTAATTCTGGTGGACGAGGCAAAAACTCTGTCCCTGGGCGGTGCGGACCTGACCCTGTTCCCGCCCCTGGGCGGTGGGACCTCCAATGAGTCCGGGCTGTTCGCCCTGTGTTCCCACGGAGACTTCGATGTGCTCATCACCGGAGACGCCGACGCATTTGTGGAGAAAATGCTGGTGAAGTACCAGCCGGTTCCGGACATCGAGGTGCTGGTGGCAGGCCACCACGGGTCCAAAAACTCAAGCTGCGCCGAATTTCTCAGTGCCACGGCCCCAGAAGTGGCGCTCATTTCCGCAGGAGCCAACAACTTCTACGGACATCCCGCGCCGGAAACGCTGGACCGGTTCGCGGCCATCGGTTCAAAGGTCCTTCGCACCGACCGGGAAGGGACGGTCTGCGTCACTGTGCGGGGCGGGGCCGTTGGGATACGCTAAAACAAATGAAACCCGCAAATAAATATCAAGTTGAAAAACAAGGGACGGGCCAATTACCTTTTTATTACAGCTCAGGCAATTAAGACGAGACAAGACACGGAACGTCCGTGTCTTGTCCGCAAATCTATATCAGCAAACGGGGGAGCGCCATGCCGCCAAAAAAGAAGAAAACCGATAATACCGCCATGCGGATGCTGAAACAGGATTTAAAAACGGGTATGCCCAAGCGCTTATACCTGTTTTACGGGGAGGAGGCCTTTCTCCGGGACTACTACCTGGAGAAGCTGAAGGAGGCGGTTCTGCCCGCAGGGCTGGAGGAGTTCAATTTCCATGCCGCCAAGGGGAAGGAGTGCTCGGCGGAGTGGATTGCCCAGGCGGTGGACTGCCTGCCCATGATGAGCGGGCGCACCCTGGTGCTGGTCACCGACTTCGACCTGTTCGGCCAGGGGGAACGGGTCAGGGAGCGTCTGCTGGAAATCTTGTCCGCCCTGCCGGACTACTGCACGCTGGTATTTGTGTACGACCTGCTGCCCTATAAGGCGGACGGGCGGTCCAAGCTGGCCGCCCTGCTGAGCCGGGAGGGGGCGGTGGTGGACTTCCAGCGGCAGGAACAGGGAGACCTCACCGACTGGATCTGCCGCCAGTTCAAAAAGGCGGGCAAAACCGTGGATACGGAGGACGCCCGGTATCTCATTTTCCTGTGCGGCGACCTGATGCACGATCTGGCCGCAGAGATCAACAAAGCGGCGGCTTTCGCTTCCGCCCCGAGGGTTACAAGGGGGGACATCGACGCGGTGGCCGTGCCCAAAACGGAGGCGGTGGTGTTCCAGATGACCGACGCCCTGGCCCGGAAGGATTTCGACAAGTCGGCGTCGGTGCTGGCCGACCTGCTCCACAGCCAGGAATCGTCCATCATGATTTTGTCCGTCATGGGCAAATACTTTCGGCAGCTGTACACTGCTCGGCTGTATTTGAACGCGGGAAAGGGGCGCGGCGATTTTATGGAGCTGTGGGGCATGAAGTCCGGCTATCAGGCGGACAAGCTGCTGGACGCTGCCCGGCGCTTTTCCCTGCCCTGGTGCCGATATGCGGTGGGGCGGTGCGCCCAGACGGATATTTTGCTCAAAAGCTCTTATGGCCGGGAGGGGGAGATTCTCACCGCCCTGCTGATGGAGCTGTTTTCGGCCGACCGCCGGAGGGCGGCGGTATGAGTGCGCTGCTGCGCATCCGCGAGGCCATTGTGGTGGAGGGTCGGTACGACAAAGCAGCCTTGGCCGGAGTGGCGGACACCCTCATTCTGGAGACGGCGGGCTTCGGCGTGTTCAAGGACGGGGAGCGGCTGGCATTTCTGCGGAAGCTGGCGGCGAAGCGGGGACTTATCGTCCTCACCGACTCCGACGGGGCGGGGTTCGTCATCCGAAATTATTTGAAAGGGGCCATCCCAAAGGACCAAGTCAAGCACGCCTACATCCCGGACGTGTACGGCAAGGAGCGGCGCAAGCAGGCCCCCGGCAGGGAGGGCAAGCTGGGGGTGGAGGGAATGTCTCCCGAAATTCTGCGAAACGCCCTTCTCCGGGCCGGGGCCACGGTGCTGGATGGGGGGGCGCCGGACCGCCCGCAAGGTGACCTGACCCCGGCGGATTTGTTCGCCCTGGGGTTGACCGGGGCCCCGGATGCGGCGGCGCGGCGGAGGGAGCTGCTGAAGCGGCTGGACCTGCCCGAGCACATGAGCGCCAAAGCCCTGCTGGCGGCGCTGAACGCGCTGTATACGCCGGAGGAGCTGGAACAAATATTGGGTACGTAGCCCCTAAATACTAATTAGCGGAAACCAGAAAAGGGAGCAAGCCAAAACATTTCGTTTTGGCTTGCTCCCTTTTGTTAGAGGTTTTTCAGTCCCTCGTACAGCTCGTCAAAGGATTTCATCCCGGCACACCGTCCAAAGGACAGCTCCTTGTCCTCCCCAAACTCCAGCAGGAAGCACTTGGCCAGTTCCTCCACCGTTGCTTCCAACGCCCCGAAAAACTGCCGATAGGCGAAATCCCAGGCGGGGGTGCCCTCCTCAAAATGACTGAC
>ERZ808028.962-NODE-962-length-19413-cov-5.769704_pt1 | contig 19413 bp, 12 predicted proteins | sample MGYA00380184_ERZ808028 | MGnify/ENA primary metagenome ERZ808028 (study PRJEB31490, sample SAMN06133397) | mouse gut metagenome | isolation source: J8_1 | host: mice | place: China: Chengdu | collected 2015-05 ...
GGAAGAACAGACGATGAACATGGCGAAAGCCGCAGAAAAATTATTTGTGGAGAATCTGAAATACTCCAACGGCGAGCCTGTAAAGGTTGTGATCGCTGATACGACCATCGGGCGTGTTGCGGAATCCGCTGCCTGCGAGGCAAAATTCAGAAAAGAAGGCGTTGCTATCACATTGACGGTAACTCCCTGCTGGTGCTACGGTTCCGAGACAATGGATATGAATCCGCAGACCATCAAGGCAGTTTGGGGCTTTAACGGCACAGAGAGGCCGGGCGCTGTTTATCTGGCATCCGTGCTGGCTACCCATGCACAGAAAGGCCTTCCTGCATTCGGTATTTACGGACATGAAGTGCTGGAAGCTGACGACACATCCATTCCGGCTGATGTGGAGGCGAAGCTTCTCCGGTTCGGTCGCGCAGCGGTGGCTGCTGCTTCCATGAGAGATAAATCCTATCTCCAGATCGGTTCCGTTACGATGGGTATCGGCGGTTCCATCATCGATCAGGCATTTATAGAAGAGTATCTTGGCATGCGTGTAGAGTCTGTTGACGAAGTAGAGATCCTCCGCAGAATAGATGAACATATTTATAGTGAAGACGATTATCAGAAAGCTCTTGCATGGATCAAGGCAAACTGCAAGGAAGGCTGGGACAAGAACCCTGATTTTGTAAAGAGTTCCGATGAAAAGAAGGAAAAAGACTGGGAATTCATCGCGAAGATGGCGGTCATCATCGAAGATCTGTACCAGGGCAACCCGAACCTGCCGGAAGGCTGTGAAGAAGAAGCAGTCGGCCACAACGCTATCTGCGGCGGTTTCCAGGGCCAGAGACAGTGGACAGACCACTGGCCTAACTGTGACTTCCCTGAGGCTATGTTAAATACTTCCTTCGACTGGAACGGCGCAAGAGAGCCTTTCGTTCTGGCTACGGAGAATGATGTGTTAAACGGTCTGGGCATGCTGTTCATGAAGCTGCTTACCAACAGGGCACAGATGTTTGCCGATGTCCGTACCTGCTGGAGCGATACTTCCGTGAAGAGAGTGACAGGTTACGATATCGAAGGACATGCAAAGGATGCACACGGCTTTATCCATCTGATCAACTCCGGCGCGTGCTGTCTGGATGCATCTGGCGTCTGCAAAGATGAAAACGGCAACGCTGTGATGAAAGAATGGTTCAATGTGACCGAAGAAGACCAGAAAGCTATCATGGATGCTACAGAGTGGTGCGCAGCTGACAACGGATATTTCCGCGGCGGCGGCTTCTCCTCCAGATTTGAGACAAAGACTGAGATGCCTGCAACCATGATCCGCCTGAACCTTGTAAAAGGCCTCGGCCCTGTACTGCAGATCGCAGAAGGCTGGACAGTGGCTCTGCCGGAAGATGTTTCCGACACGCTCTGGAAGAGAACGGACTACACATGGCCCTGCACATGGTTCACACCGAGAACAGACGGCAAGGAAGGAAGTCCTTTCAAGACCGCTTATGATGTGATGAATAACTGGGGCGCAAACCACGGCGCAATTTCCTACGGCCATATCGGTGCAGACCTGATCACAATGTGCTCTATGCTGAGAATACCTGTGGCAATGCACAATGTACCGGACAGCGATATCTTCCGTCCGGCTGCATGGGGTGCTTTCGGAATGGATAAAGAGGGCGCTGATTACAGAGCATGCTCCAACTATGGGCCTATGTACAAGACAGTAAAATAAATTGCTGAAATAAAATATCCCGGTACAGCAGGTATCATCTGTACCGGGATTTATTTTTAAGGAGGTATTTGGTTTGAATAAAAGAGTACTTGCATTTGACTTCGGCGCGTCGTCGGGACGCGCGATCATCGGGGAATTTGACGGAGAAAAGATCACATTGCAGGAGGTGCACCGCTTTTCCAACGATCCGGTCATCATCGGGGACACGATGTACTGGGATACCCTGCGTCTGTTTTTTGAGATGAAACAGGGTATGGTGAAGGCGAAGCATGCCGGCGGCTTCAGCAGTATCGGCATCGATACCTGGGGCGTGGACTTTGGTATGCTGGATAAGGACGGACGGCTCCTTGAGAATCCGATCCATTACCGGGATGCCAGAACCGTGGGGCTGATCGAGGAGAGCTTTAAGCTGATCGACAGGGAGAAATTTTACGGGATCACGGGCCTGCAGTTTATGGAGTTCAACACGGCGTTCCAGCTTCTGTCCCTTGTGCGGGAGAGGCCTGAAGTGTTTGACAGAACGGATAAGATCCTGCTGACGCCGGACCTTTTGGGATATTTCCTGACAGGAGAAAAACATGCGGAGTTTTCCATCGCCTCCACGACACAGCTGATGGATGCCTACACCGGCAAGTGGTCGAAGGAAGTGCTGGATGCGCTGGGAATTCCCGAACGGATCCTGCCGGAGATCATCCCCTGCGGCACAAAAGCCGGAAAAGTGACGGACGCGATCAAGGAAGAACTGGGGCTGGAAGGCGACATTGATGTCATCGCGGTTGCGGGCCACGATACCCAGAGCGCTATGGTCAGTGTGCCGACACAGGAAAAAGACTTTATCTTTATGAGCTGCGGTACATGGTCATTGTTCGGGACAGAGTTGGATAAGCCTTTGATCAACGAAACTTCTTCCAGGCTGGATATCACGAATGAGTCCGGCTACGGCGGAAAGATCTCTTTCCTGAAAAATATCATCGGACTTTGGATGATCCAGGAGAGCCGCCGCCAGTGGATCAGGGAAGGCAGAGAATACAGTTTCGGCGAGATGGAGAAGATGGCGGAGCAGGCAGAGCCGCTCAAGTGTTTCGTGGATACGGCTGCGCCGGAATTTAACCCTGCCGGCAACATCCCGAGAAGAATTCGGGAATACTGCGAAAAGACAGGACAGTATGTGCCGCAGACCGACGGAGAGATCGTGCGCTGCATCAACCAGAGCCTTGCGATGAAGTACAGAAACACGATCGACCAGATCAAAGCCTGCACAGGCAAGGAATATCCTGTGATCTACATGTTGGGCGGCGGCATCCAGAGCCATATGCTCTGCCAGCTCACTGCGAACGCCTGCCATCGCGAAGTATCCGCAGGCCCCATCGAAGCTACCGTGTACGGCAACATCGCCCTGCAGCTTATGGCTACCGGCGAGATTAAGGATATTGACGAGGCGCGCCGCGTCATAGCAGCCTCCGAACCCATCGCCCGCTACACGCCGCAGGACGGGGACGTCTGGGAAGAAGCATATAAAACTTACCTGAAAGTAACGGGACAGGAAGGGTAGGATCTCAGGAGAAATATGTACAAAGTAATCCTTGTAGACGACGAATATTTGACCCGCGATGCCATCAGCAGGAATACCCCCTGGGAGGAGGCGGGGTTCACGCTGGCGGGCATCGCGGAAAACGGAAAGGCGGCGATCGCCCTGATCGAGGAAACCATGCCGGATCTGATCCTCACGGATATCTGTATGCCGGTGCTGGACGGGATCGGGCTTGCGTCCTATGTCCATGACCACCATCCGGAGATGATGGTGGTCATCATCAGCGGGTATGACGATTTTGACTATGCAAAACAGGCGATGTCCGCAGGGGTGTCGGATTATATCTTAAAGCCCATCACTTCCACAGAACTCGTGGAGGAACTGGAAAAGATAGGGAAAAAACTGGAGGTATCCAGACAAAAAAGAGGGCAGCTCGAAAAGATACAGCATGAATTCCGGAAAAATATGCCGATCCTGCGCAATCATTTCCTCGGCAGGCTTTTGGAGGGGAGTTTTCCGCCGGGCGAGATCGCTTCCCGCATGGAATATTTCGGCCTTTCCGCGGAAGGCGCCCATCAGGCGGTCACGATGATCGAGCTGGAGGATGCTTCTGCGTTTTTGAGGACTTATCCGGAGACGACCAGGGAACTTCTGGAATTTTCCGTCGCCAATATCAGCGAGGAGCTGATACGGGGAAACCCTCATGTGATCTTTTTCCAGAACACGGAAAACCGGAGCATCTGCATTTTCGCGGAAGATTCCGAGGAGGCGCTGCAGGAAGAGATTGAAAAAGTGTGCGGCAGCATCGTGGACGCAATGTGGCATTTTATGAAGATCAAAGTCTGCATACTGGTCGGGCAGACGGTCTTTGGTCCCGAAAAGTGGGCGGCGAGTTACGCTGGGGCGCTGCGGGCAAGGGAAAACAGATTTTTGTTGGAAGAACGTGTTTTTGTCTATGAAAAAGATTTTTCCGGCAGGCAGGGAAACGGCTATCTGCGCACCTCGTTCTGGGTGGATAAGCTGGTGCTTTCCATTAAATTAAACCAGCTTTCCGAACTGAAGGAGACCACGGCGCTTATGTTTCAGGAGTTCAGGGATTCCGGATGCGAACGGAAAAAGCTCCTTTTGCATATCCAGAATATTGTGTTGACCGTACTGATCAATCTGGAGGACAATGAGGTGGATATCGGCAGGGAGACGGAGGAGGCGGATTTTATCAATCATCTTCCGGAGTACAGGCATATTGCCGATGTGGAGGCCTGCTTTCTGGAGTTCTGCAATAAACTGTCCGCCGATATCGCGGGAAAGCGGGAGAGCTCCAATCAGAAACAGGCGGTGCTCGCGCTGGATTATATGGAAAAAAATTACGGCAATGTGAATCTGTCGCTGGGCAGCGTCTGCAGCTATCTCTGCGTGAGCACCAGCTATTTCAGCACGATCTTCAAAAGTGCGACGGGGGAGACTTTTGTGGAGGCTTTGACCAGGATACGGATGGAAAAGGCAAAAGGGCTTCTGGAAACCTCCAATATGAAAAGTTATGAAGTGGCGCTGGCGGTAGGGTACAATGATCCCCATTATTTCAGTTCCATTTTCAAAAAACATACGGGTATGACGCCCACGGAATATGCAAAGCAGTTGAGGAACTGAATCCATGGCGAGACAAAACAGCAGCTATGCGAAAAGCCTGCAGGGAAAGATCAATATTTCCCTTCTGTTTATCGTGGCGGCGGCGGTGGTCAGTTTTATGATCATTTCCATCACCCAGAGCAGGAGCGCTGTGCGGAATACGGCAATTGAATATACATCCCAGCTGATCGATATGATGAACGAGAGCATTGATTCCTATATCACCAGTATGGAGAGCATCGCTCAGATCGTGGCGGAAAATTCCGATGTGAGAAGCTATCTCTGGGCGGAGACGGAAGAGGAATACCTGAGGGAAGAATACGGCGGGAGGATGACGGAACTGTTCCGGACGCTGAAAGATACCGGCGGCGATATCTGCAATATCGGTATCATCGGCGAAAACGGCCGTTACCTGATCAACAACACGGATACAGAGATCAATCCGTATGCGGGATATGAGAAGACGCAGTGGTATCAAAGGGCGCTTCAGGGGGAAGAGGTGATCACCTCCTCCCATGTCCAGAATATTGTCATCGACGAGTTCCCGTGGGTGGTCACACTCAGCAGGAAAATCCCGGGAAGGGCAGGCGGTACGGATGCGGTTCTCTTTGTGGATCTGAATTTCAGCTCGATCAGCCGTCTCTGTGAAAAGACGAACCTCGGCACAAAAGGCTATGTATTTATTATGGATGACGTGGGAAACCTGATCTATCACCCCAGGCAGAGGCTGATCTACAGCGGGCTTTGGGAGGAAGAGTTTACGCCGGATATGATGTCCGGCGAGGGCGTAGTTTTTTCTGGGGACGGGCAGAAACTTTATACGATCTCGAAGTCCGAAATAACAGGCTGGACAATGGTGGGCGTCATCTATCTGGACGAGATGATGTCGAGGACCGACAGGCTGCGGAATCTGTTCTATCTGATGGCGATCGTGCTGGTAGGGGTGGCGCTGATGATGTCCGTCTTTCTGACGGATATGGTGACAAAGCCGCTTCGGAAGCTGCGGGAAACGATGAAAGTGGTGGAGAACGGAAATTTTGACGTGGAGGTCGAAGAACCGGATACGGGGGATGAGATATCCGATCTGTTCCGCTCTTTCAGGAGCATGATACTGAAGATCCGCGAGCTGATCGACCAGAATACGGCGGAACAGCGCGAGAAGCGCAAGAGTGAGCTGAACGCCCTGCAGGCCCAGATCAATCCGCATTTTCTGTACAATACGCTGGACTCCATCATCTGGATGGCGGAGGGCGGCAATATGAAAGATGTGGTGCTGATGACTTCCTCCCTGGCAAAGCTTTTGCGAAAGAGCATCAGCAACAAAAACGAGATGGTCACACTGGAGGAGGAGATCGAATATACCAGAAGTTATCTGACTATTCAGAAGATGCGGTATGTGGATAAACTGGAATATGAGATCGATGTGGAGCCTGCGGTGATGCGGATGGAGATCGTAAAGCTGATCATCCAGCCGCTTGTGGAAAATGCGATCTATCACGGCATTAAATATAAAGAAGGAAAAGGGCTGATCAGAATAACGGGGGGATTTGCGGATGATCAGGTCATTTTGAAGGTGAGCGATAACGGAGTGGGCATGTCGGAGGAAGAACTCTCCCATGTGTTTGACGAGAGGGTGACAGATACCCGGAAAAACGGCGTTGGCGTTTTGAACGTACATCGAAGGATCAGGCTGTATTACGGAGGCGAGTATGGGCTGTCCTTTGAGAGCGGGGAAGGGAAGGGGACATGCGTCAGTATCCATCTGCCTTTGCCCGAAGCGTGAAAGGATTTGACTGTGCAGCCGATGGCGGCATGATGGGAAGAGCGGATAAGAGGGAAAGAAGATTAGTATGCACGGAAAAAACAATCATAAATATATCCCGGTCCTGATCGCCGCGGTGACGATCCTGGCGGCGATCGCTGTGTTTTTTTATTCCGGCGGCGAGAGCGATGCGGGGAGCAATGAGCTGCTTGTGAGGATCGTGCTGATCCCGAAGGGGCTCAATGATTCCAACACGTTCTGGAGCGACGTGATCGAAGGGGCCGAGATGGCGGCCTCAGAGAGAAACGTGGAACTGACCGTTCTGGCGCCTTCCTATGAGACGGAAGTGGAAGTGCAGAACAGAATGATCGAGGAAGCGATAGAACTGCGCCCGGATGCCATAGTGCTGGCGCCGAGCGACTATGTGAAAACACTGCCCTATGCAAGGAAGATCGAGGAGACGGGGATCAAGCTGGTCATTCTGGATTCCGTTATGGCGGAGGAGGCGGGATGCTGCGTGGTGGCGACGGACAATCTGAAAGCCGGTTACCGGATGGGAGAATATATAAAACCCTATTTAAATGAGGACAGCGTGATTGGCATCATGGAGCATATCAAGGGGGTGTCCACCGCCGTGGAACGGGAACAGGGGCTTTTGGAGGCGCTGGGGACATATAAGGACAAGATCGTGGATGTGCGCTACTGTGATTCCAGCAATGACAAATCCTACGAGGAGACAAAGGCGATGCTCACGGAAAACCCTGATATCAATGTCATATTTGGGCTGAACGAAGATTCCGCCTCCGGTGCGGCGAGGGCAGTGCACGATATGGGGCTTGGCGGCAAGGTGGCGATGGTGGGATTTGACAGTTCGCTGGAGGAGATCCAGTTTCTGGAGAGCGGCGTTTTCAATGCGATCGTGGTGCAGAGGCCCCTGAATATGGGGTATCTCGGGCTGACTATGGCGTATCAGGCGGCGAGAAGCATAGAGGTGCCGAAGACGGTGGAGTCAGGTTCCGTGCTGATCACAAAAGAGACGATCTACACGACGGAAAACCAGAAACTGCTGTTTCCGTTCAGGGAAAATGATGCGGAATAATTTCCCCCTTTTGCAGAGAATATTCTATTTAAAAGAGGAGGGATTTCTCCTATACTTAAAGGCAGTGGGCAGCGTATGCACTCGCTGCCTGTTGTTTTTTGGAGAAGCTGTTTAAGCCTGTTATCGCGGCGCGGCCGGCGTGGCAGGGGGGAATGAAAAAAGAAGGTAAGGTGATGATGTGGGCGAAGTGATATTGACGATGAAGGGCATCGATAAGTCCTTTCCGGGCGTGCATGCGCTGGACCATGTGAACCTGGAAGTCAGAAAAGGCGAAGTGCACGCGCTGATGGGCGAGAACGGAGCCGGGAAATCAACGCTGATGAAGGTGCTGACAGGCATCTACTCGAAGGATGAGGGAACGATAACCTACGAGGGGAAGGAAGTGGAGTTCACCAATCCCCGCGAGGCGCAGGATGCAGGCATCGTGATCGTGCACCAGGAGTTAAATATGATGGGGCACCTGACCGTGGCGCAGAATATCTTTATCGGGCGCGAGCCGATGAAGGGGGCGCTGATCGACGACGCGAAGATGAACGAAGAGGCGAAGAAGCTGTTTGAGATGCTGAGCATCGACATAGACCCGACGGAGAAGATGAGCCGGCTGACGGTCGGGAAACAGCAGATGTGCGAGATCGCGAAAGCCATCTCCCACGACGCGAAGGTGATCGTGTTCGACGAGCCGTCGGCGGCGCTGACGGAGGCGGAGATCGAGGAACTGTTCAAGATCATCCGTGACCTGCGGGCGAAGGATATGGGCATCGTGTACATCTCCCACAGGATGGACGAGATCAAGGTGATCACGGACAGGGTGACGGTGATGCGTGACGGCGGCTATGTGGGGACGTTAGTCACGGCGGAATCCACAAAAGACGATATCATCAACATGATGGTGGGGCGTGTTATTTACGAAGACCCGAAGACACAGAGCACGGTGAAGCCGGGCGCGCCGGTGGTCCTGAAGGTGGAACACTTAAATGCCGGGAAGATGGTGCAGGATGTGAGCTTCGAGCTGCATAAAGGGGAGATCCTTGGCTTCTCCGGCCTGATGGGGGCGGGCCGGACCGAGACGGCCAGGGCGCTGTTCGGGGCAGACCCGAAAGAAGGCGGAGACATCTATGTAAACGGAGAGAAGGTTGATATAAAGACGCCGATGGACGCGGTAAAATGCGGGATCGGGTACCTGTCGGAGGACAGGAAGCGCTTCGGCATCGTAACCGCCAAGACAGTGGCGGAGAACACGACGATGGCGTGCCTGGAGGAATATATGAAGGGCATCTTCATCGACAGCAAGCGAGAGAATGAAGTGGCGCAGAAATATGTGGATGACTTGAAGACGAAGACGCCGGGCGTGGACCAGCTGGTGGTGAACCTGTCGGGCGGCAACCAGCAGAAAGTGGTCATAGCGAAGTGGCTGGCAAGGAACTGCGATATCCTGATCTTTGACGAGCCGACAAGGGGTATCGATGTAGGTGCGAAGAGTGAAATCTATCATCTTATGAATGAACTGGTGGCACAGGGCAAATCGATCATCATGATTTCCTCTGAAATGACGGAAATACTGAGAATGAGCGACCGCATCGTGGTGATGTGCGAAGGGAAGAAGACGGGCGAGATCGATATCGCTGAGGCGACCCAGGAGAACATCATGCATGCGGCAACACTGAGAAAGTAAATCATTATTATGATTAGGAGGAGATGTAAAGTGGACAAAATTAAAAACAATGCATTAGTCAAAAAAATCGGGTTTAACAGATTGGTGCTTTGCTGTGTACTTATTCTGATGTACATAGTCTTCGCCATTTTAAGCCCCACATTCCTGAGCTATAACAGAATACTGAGCGCGCTCAACTATTCCTATTTCCTGGGATTTCTCGCGATCGGTGTCACGTTTGTTATCGCGACAGGCGGTATCGATTTTTCCATCGGCCCCGTTATGTTTGCGGCAGCTCTGATCGCAGGACAGCTTCTGACAAAGTCGGGCATGCCCCTGCCTCTGTGCCTGATCGTAAGCATACTGGTAGGCGTGATCTTCGGTGTGATCAACGGTTATCTGGTTGCCTACTGCGGCCTGCCTTCCTTTATCACATCCATGGCTTCCATGCAGATGGCAAAGGGCGTGGGCTCCGTGTTTACAAAGACGCAGACGATCAGCTGGCCTCAGGCGGCGGAAGCGGGCGGCTGGTATCGTAATCTGGTAAGGTTCAGGACAGCGGGCGGCGTGCAGATCCCCACAGGGCTTATCATTCTTGTGATCGCCATGATCGTATTTTCGACGATCCTGACAAGGACAAAGGCGGGCCGTTATATTCTCTGCCTCGGTTCCAATAAAGAAGCGGTAAGGCTTTCCGGCGTGAATGTGAAGAAGTGGGAGATGCTGGCGTTTGTGATCTGCGGCATGTGCGCGGGAATCGCAGCAATTTTCTTTGTAGGTGCTTATACAACGGTACAGCCCGGACTGGGTGATACTTTTAATAATGAAGCGATCGCAAGCTGTGTGATGGGCGGTACATCGATGTCAGGCGGCCTTGCATCCATCGGCGGTTCTTTTATCGGCGTTATGATCATTTCCCTGCTGCAGGAAGGCATTCTTGCTCTGGGATTCCAGAAGGACTGGCAGTATGTGATCACCGGTATCATCGTGCTGATCGCAGTGACCGCTGATATCCGCAGCAGAAGAAGAAAGAATTAGGAGGTGGGCTTATGGGTGAAGTAATATTGACGATGAAGGGCATCGATAAGTCCTTTCCGGGCGTGCATGCGCTGGACCATGTGAACCTGGAAGTCAGAAAAGGCGAAGTGCACGCGCTGATGGGCGAGAACGGAGCCGGGAAATCAACGCTGATGAAGGTGCTGACAGGCATCTACTCGAAGGATGAGGGAACGATAACCTACGAGGGGAAGGAAGTGGAGTTCACCAATCCCCGCGAGGCGCAGGATGCAGGCATCGTGATCGTGCACCAGGAGTTAAATATGATGGGGCACCTGACCGTGGCGCAGAATATCTTTATCGGGCGCGAGCCGATGAAGGGGGCGCTGATCGACGACGCGAAGATGAACGAAGAGGCGAAGAAGCTGTTTGAGATGCTGAGCATCGACATAGACCCGACGGAGAAGATGAGCCGGCTGACGGTCGGGAAACAGCAGATGTGCGAGATCGCGAAAGCCATCTCCCACGACGCGAAGGTGATCGTGTTCGACGAGCCGTCGGCGGCGCTGACGGAGGCGGAGATCGAGGAACTGTTCAAGATCATCCGTGACCTGCGGGCGAAGGATATGGGCATCGTGTACATCTCCCACAGGATGGACGAGATCAAGGTGATCACGGACAGGGTGACGGTGATGCGTGACGGCGGCTATGTGGGGACGTTAGTCACGGCGGAATCCACAAAAGACGATATCATCAACATGATGGTGGGGCGTGTTATTTACGAAGACCCGAAGACACAGAGCACGGTGAAGCCGGGCGCGCCGGTGGTCCTGAAGGTGGAACACTTAAATGCCGGGAAGATGGTGCAGGATGTGAGCTTCGAGCTGCATAAAGGGGAGATCCTTGGCTTCTCCGGCCTGATGGGGGCGGGCCGGACCGAGACGGCCAGGGCGCTGTTCGGGGCAGACCCGAAAGAAGGCGGAGACATCTATGTAAACGGAGAGAAGGTTGATATAAAGACGCCGATGGACGCGGTAAAATGCGGGATCGGGTACCTGTCGGAGGACAGGAAGCGCTTCGGCATCGTAACCGCCAAGACAGTGGCGGAGAACACGACGATGGCGTGCCTGGAGGAATATATGAAGGGCATCTTCATCGACAGCAAGCGAGAGAATGAAGTGGCGCAGAAATATGTGGATGACTTGAAGACGAAGACGCCGGGCGTGGACCAGCTGGTGGTGAACCTGTCGGGCGGCAACCAGCAGAAAGTGGTCATAGCGAAGTGGCTGGCAAGGAACTGCGATATCCTGATCTTTGACGAGCCGACAAGGGGTATCGATGTAGGTGCGAAGAGTGAAATCTATCATCTTATGAATGAACTGGTGGCACAGGGCAAATCGATCATCATGATTTCCTCTGAAATGACGGAAATACTGAGAATGAGCGACCGCATCGTGGTGATGTGCGAAGGGAAGAAGACGGGCGAGATCGATATCGCTGAGGCGACCCAGGAGAACATCATGCATGCGGCAACATTGAGGAAATAGAAAATCCGCTTGCGGAATTAGAATTAGGAGGATGAGAGTGATGGCAAATAATGCAAAAAAGGGTAATGCTTTTACGGAAAATCCGATCGTAAGAGCGATAGGTACCCAGAAAATAGTAGTTGTAGCGGTTTTGATCATTTTATTCGGATTTTTCTGTATCATGAGCCCCGCGTTCAGATCGTACTCTACGATCTTAAGTATTATGGATTACTCCTATTATACGACTCTGATGGCGATCGGCGTTACGTTCTGCCTGATCACCGGCGGCGTGGACTTATCCATAGGAACAGGTATCATCTGCTACGGCCTGATCGGCGGCTTTCTGATCAATCATAAAGGGATGCCGGTGGGAGTCGGCCTTCTGGTGACGATCCTTGCGGCGCTGATCATCGGCATTTTGAACGGTGCGCTGGTGGCAATTCTGGAGCTGCCGCCTTTTATCGCGACACTCTGTACCATGATGATATGCCGCGGGCTCGGTTCTATTGCAACCGGCGGCCTTTCCCAGAACTGGCCTCCGGCAAGCAGCGAGATGGGGTGGTTCAGAAGCATCTTCAAGCTGGATCTGGGCAGTGTAAAGATTCCGCTGGGATTTGTATGGGTACTGCTTCTGGTGATCCTGATGTCGATCGTATTAAACAAAACAAAAGTCGGCCGTTATATTATCGCGATCGGTTCCAACAAGGAAGCGACAAGGCTTTCCGGCGTCAATCTTATCACGTATCAGATGAGCGCTTATATCATTTCCGGCCTCTTTGCCGGGCTGGCAGCTATCGCATATGCGGCAACCTTCCAGGCGATCGCACCGGGTACCGGCGCAGGCCTTGAGTTAGATGCCATCGGCGGCGCGATCATCGGCGGAACATCGATGAACGGCGGTTCCGGTTCCGTTGCAGGTACACTGCTCGGCGTGTTCATTATGTCCATGCTGAAGACAGGGCTTCCGTTTATCGGCCTGCAGGCAAACTGGCAGCAGATCATCACAGGACTGGTACTGATCCTGGCTGTGTATGTTGATGTGTTAAAGAACAGGAAAATAGAATAGCAAGAGGAAAATATTCCAAAATTGAGGAAAATATTTACCAATTTTAGTAATATATTGTACTTGCAACTTAAAAAAAATACGGTACAATAAAATAGGTGTGAAGGTGCACTGCCTCATCGTTGAATGATGGGGCGCACTTTACATAATAATTCATTCAAAGGCCGAACAGGCCGGAAATATAACAGGAGGAAAACTGAATGAAAAAGAAAGTTTTAGCAAGCCTGCTCTGTGTAGCAATGGTAGCAGCAACATTAGTTGGCTGTGGTAATTCAGCAGAGCCGGCAGCAACAGAAACACCTGCGGCAGAAGAAGAGGCACCTGCGGCAGAAGAAGCAGCACCCGCTGAAGAAGAAGCACCTGCAGAAGAAGCAGCACCCGCAGGCGACCTTCATTTTGAGATCGTATCCAAAGGTTTCCAGCATCAGTACTGGCAGGCAGTATTAAAAGGATCCGAGGAGAAGGCAAAAGAACTTGGCGTAACCATGAACTTTGTTGGACCTAACTCCGAATCCGATATCGCTGACCAGGTTCAGATGTTAAACAACGCTATCAATGCGCAGCCCGCAGCGATCGGCCTTGCAGCACTTGATACAAACGCATGTCTGGATGGTATCCAGCAGGCTATGGACGCAGGTATTCCTATCGTTGGATTTGACTCCGGCGTACCGGGCGCTCCCGAAGGAGCTATCTGGGCAAACTGTGCGACAGATAACTATGCAGCAGGCGAACTGGCAGCAGAAGAGACATACAAGCTGATCAAAGATCAGATCACAGGCGCTACAGGCAAAGTTAGAATCGGTGTTATGAACCAGGATGCTACAGGCGAATCCCTGATCAACCGTGGCCTTGGCTTCATGGATAAGATCAACGAGCTGATCACAGCAGACGGCAAGACTGTTTCCGTAATCGGTAACGACAAGTATGTCAACGACTGCAAGATCGAGAACAAAGGTTCCGAAGACGGCGATGTAGTAGTTGAAGTTCTGGTACCTGCACAGGTTACATCCGAGCTTTCCGCTATCGACTGCCAGACTCTGTTGAACAAAGCTGACACGATCTGCATCTACGGTTCCAACCAGCACTCTGCAGAAGCAATGGTAACAGCTGACGAGAATATCGGCAAATTCGGCAAGGATGTTGTCGGTGTTGGTTTTGACTCCGGTGCAGTTATCAAGGCAGCTGTAAAAGACGGCACATTTGCAGGTTGTATCACACAGGCTCCCGTTGCAATGGGCCAGGCTGTTATCCAGCAGCTTTACAACGCAGCAACAGGCGCAACTGTAGAAGATGTTGATACAGGATGCCAGTGGTTCACAGCTGATAACATGGACGATCCTGAGATCGCTCAGAACCTGTATGACTAATCTGTAAAGAAGCAAGACAGAATAATAAAATTGAACTCGCTCCGTGAACGGGGCGGCAGATTAAAACAAAAAACGGTATAGCAATTTGGCTATACCGTTTTTTAGTGCATTCAAAACGCAAATAATAAAACGTTACTTCATAAATGATCCTGAAAAATGAAGTAAAGTTCTTTAGTTTCACTTCAAAATGAAATGTAAAACTGAAGTGATTTGTTGAAAGTGCGCAAAGCTGATTCTGGCAAAACCCCTAAAATTACGTTAGATTGTGCAAATGCTCCAAAAAAAATTTATATAATTTACTTCACTTTCATTTTGAAATATGATGGATTCAGAAACAAAGAACACGGCGAGAACCTACAGAATTATCGGTCTTGCAGCAAAATTACAAATTGACTTTGGAGGGAAAGAAAAATGAAAAAAAGAGTGTTGGCAATGTTAATGACAGCGGTAACGGTATTTGCGCTCACGGCATGCGGATCTGCCTCGGGTAAAGAGACGGCTTCAGAAATTGAAAAAACAGATGAAGCAAGTGATGCCTCAGGCGACGGGCTTAAAATGGGAGTTACTTACTGGACAGCATCTGATTTCTTCCAGACGATCGCAGAGTCGATCACTGAGGAAGCTGAGGCGGAGGGAAATACGGTCGTTGTCACTGACGCAGGACAGGATTCAGCAAAGCAGATCGAGATTATCGAAAACTTCATTTCTCAGGGCTGTGATGTAGTATTTTTAAATCCTGTTGACAGGGAGGCTATCACGCCGGCTCTTCAGCAACTGAAAGAAGCGGGAATCGTTGTAGTAAACTTTGATTCATCGGTGGCAGAACTCGACATGGTTGACGCGTATGTCGCGACAGATAATTATCAGGCCGGCGTGCTTTGTGCGGAGGCGATGCTTGCTGATTTCCCGGACGGCGGAGAGATCGCAGTGCTGAATTATCCGGCAAACAGCGCTTGTAATGACAGGGAACAGGGGTTCCTCGATACGATCGGTGATAAATTCGATGTAGTCGCCACATTCGACGCACAGGGGGATGTCAGCGAAGGGCAGTCGATCACATCGGATATTCTTCAGGCTCACCCGGATCTTACGGCAATCTTCTCGATCAACGATCAGGCAGGTATGGGCGCATACGCGGCGGTCGCAGCAGCAGATAAAGCAATTGCCATCTATGGTGTGGACGGAAATCCGGATGCAAAGACAGTTATCAACCAGGAGGGCAGCAATTACAAGATGACAGCGGCTCAGTCTCCTATCAAAATGGGTAAAGAGTGCTACAGTGTGGCAAAGAAACTGCTTGCAGGCGAGAGCACGGATTTCCAGATCGATGTAGATGTATTTCCTATCACGATTGATAATGTAGGCGATTATCTGAATGGCTGGCAGTAAAAAAACTAATAAGAAAGCAGGGTGAAAAATGGAGCAGGTATTACTTCGCATGGAAAACATACATAAGTCCTTCGGCAGCGTTGAGGTGCTGAAAGGCGTGCACCTCGATGTAAAAGCCGGTGAGGTACATGCGCTTCTGGGTGAAAACGGTGCAGGAAAATCTACATTGATAAAGATTCTTGGCGGAGCCTATACAAGAGATGCAGGTGATATTTATGTGGATGGCGAGAAGGCAGACATCACAAACGTAGAGAGCGCAAGGAACTATGGCATCAGAGTCATTCATCAGGAACTTATGATGGTTCCCTATATGACGATCGCGGAAAACATCTTTTTATGTCAGGAACCTAAAACAAAAAGCGGACTTGTAGACATCAAAAAGATGAATGAAATGGCAAAAGAATTTCTCACAAATATGGGGCTGAAGTTGGAGCCGACACAGAAACTGGGAGATTTGAACATTGCGCAGCAGCAGATGATAGAAATCACAAAATCAGTGTCATTCGGCAGTAAGATCATTGTGATGGATGAACCGACATCATCGCTGACAGATGTAGAGGTTGAGATATTGTTCAAGACCATAAGGCGGCTGAAGAAGCAAGGCGTTGGTATTGTCTATATCAGCCACCGTATGTCAGAGCTGGATGAGATCACCGATCGTGTGACCATCATGCGGGACGGTGAATATATCGGGACGGTCGAGACGAAAAATACAAGCCATGATGAAATGGTTGCGCTCATGGTAGGCCGCAAGCTGGGTGATCTGTATGAAAAACATGACCACAGGACAGATGAAGAAATTCTGAGAGTGGAACATTTGGCGTCGGGAAAACTCGTAAAGAATTGCAGTTTCGACCTGAAAAAGGGAGAAGTCCTAGGATTCTCAGGACTGGTCGGAGCCGGCAGGACAGAGGCGATGACAACGCTTTTCGGCCTGACAAAAAAAGACGCGGGAAAAATTTTCTTCAAAGGGAAGGAAGTCGAAATTAAGAACGTGAGGGATGCGATGAACCTGGGCATCGGACTCGTCCCTGAGAGCAGAAAAGAGCAGGGCATTTTCCCGCTGATGGGTATAAAATACAACACGACAATAGAGGTTCTTGGCGAGTTCCTGAAAAATGGTAAATATGACAGGGCAAAGGAGATGGAGCTGACAAAGAAATTTGTCGATGATGTTATGCAGACAAAATATGCTGATATAGACCAACCGATAGCAGGCCTGTCAGGCGGAAATCAGCAGAAAGTCATTATCAGCCGTTGGCTGCTCGCCACATCCTCCATTCTCATCCTGGATGAACCGACGAGAGGGATTGATGTAAAAACGAAATCAGATATTTATCATCTCATCGATTCGCTTACGGCGCAGGGGCTTTCCATAATATTTATTTCATCTGAGATGCCCGAACTCATCAATATGTGTGACAGGATCGTCGTGATGAGCCAAGGCCATACGACAGGAATAATCAACAGGGATGAGTTCGGACAGGAAGCGATCATGAGTCTTGCAACAAAGGAAGTATAGGAGAAGAATAATGAAAAAGAGTAGTCCTTTTATTAATATGATAAAAAATAATATCAGCATATTAGCAGCGCTTTTGATTCTGTGCATCGGTCTTTCCATCGCGACAGATAAGTTTGCCACATTAACAAATTTTTTCAATATCGTAAAACAGATAACGATCAATTTGTATCTGGCACTCGGTATGACATTCGTTATTTTGCTCGGAGGGATCGACCTTTCGGTTGGCTCTGTCATCGCAGTTGCCGGATGCATCAGCGCAGGTATGGCATCATGGAGCAATCTTCCGGTCCCGGTGGCTATTTTGATCGGATGTTTCTTTGGTATTTTGATCGGTGTCGTCAACGGACTCATCGTATCAAGGACGACGATTCCGGCGTTTATCACAACGCTTGCCACAATGAATATCGGGCGGGGTATCGCCAGAGTTTACACGGATAATCAGACGATATCAGTATTACAGCCATCTTACACATTCCTCGGGACAGGAAAAATACTCGGCATTCCGGTCCAGTTGTACCTTATCGTCATCATCGTTGCGATCAGTGCTTTTATACTGAACAGGACACAGCTTGGCAAGCATATATATGCCACAGGCGGAAACAAGATAGCTGCTGAGTATTCGGGAATTGACACAAAAAAAGTTACGCTGTTCTGCTTCGTATTCTCAGGGATTCTGGCTTCGGTCGCAGGCATCCTCACATGCGGACGTACATTTTCCGCGACGATCGCCATGGGGCAGAGCGCGGAAATGGATGCGATCGCGGCGGTCGTACTCGGCGGCACATCGATGAATGGCGGCCGTGGAAAGATTTCCGGAACCGTGATCGGTGTATTGATCATCGGAGTTTTAAATAACGGCATGAATCTGCTCGGCATTGATTCATCCTGGCAGTACATCGTGCAGGGCGTCGTGATCCTTATCGCTGTATTTATCGATTTCCTGAAGAATGATAATTCTTTCTCAATTGCCAGATTACTCAGAAGGAAGACGGTATGATGATGAGAGCAGATGGCAGTGGCATGAAAAGTATAGTGATTGACGAACTTGCGGAATGTGTGAAAAATGTTTCCGAAAAAGAATTTGAGGAGCTTGCAGATGAAATAAGACCGGACAGACGGATCGTCTGCGACGGCGCAGGCAGAAGCAGGCTTCAGATCCAGGGGTTTGCCATGAGGCTGGCCCAGATGGGATTTCAGTCGTCGGTGGTGGGAGATGTGACCGCCACCGCACTGAAAACAGGCGACCTGCTCTTTGTCTGCAGCGCATCCGGCGAGACGCCGGCGCTTGTGGAGCATGCCGGAAAGGCAAAAGACATAGGGGCGGAAGTTGTGCTCATCACGGCATCGGAGAATTCGGCATTAAGTGTTTATGCTGATAAGAAAGTCGTGGTACGATCATCATCCAAAAGGGCGGCGACCGCCTTTTCGGTTCAGCCCATGGGAAGCCTTTTCGAACAAAGCATTGGCATATTATGTGATTCCATGGTACTCTATTTAATGAAAAAATATAATATATCGAGCGATGATATGTACGACAGGCATGCGAATCTGGAATAAGTAAAGCAGAACTTTTCATCGCTGAATGGAGGAAAGAATGACTGAGCTGATGATTAAGATCAATTTTTTGATCCCGACTTTGCCGAGGGCAGAAAAAGTTTTTGCCCAGGCTTTGGCAGAGACACCTGATACACTTGCTGATATGACTTTAGCGGAGGCTGCCAGAGAAACCGGCAGCTCCGATGCATCGATCATCCGTTTCTGCAAGAGGCTTGGTTTTCACGGATACGCAGAATTGAAAAGAGAGCTTGAGGCGGCGGAACCGATAGAAGAAGAGCCGGAGAGTTTCGAATCTCAGGTACTGAATCAGGATGATATGACTTCCATCATGAAAAAAGTGTTTCAGAGCAACCTGCAGACCATGCAGAACACAATGGTCATGGCGGATGAAGATAGTTTGAGCGCAGTCGTCGATGCTCTTATCAAGGCGGAGTCCATCCATTTTTTCGGAGTGGGGGATGCCTTTGCGGCAGCGCAATTCGCATTTATGAAGTTTTGCCGCTTAGGAGTGGACTGTTCGGCGGAAAGCGATCCGATGATGCAGTTTACCAGAGCGAATCAGCTCACTTCCAGGGATGTGGCGCTGGCGGTTTCCTATGAGGGCCGCTCG